>DSLMC04103__coassemble_457_pt1 | contig 33262 bp, 28 predicted proteins | sample DSLMC04103__metabat2_low_PE_036 | metagenome-assembled genome bin DSLMC04103
TATGTGTCTCACTGTTTAGTTATCAAGGTTCTCTGTCTCTCAGACAGCTTAATCATTCTATCACAACCGCTCGCGGTTGTCAATACCTTTTTTGAAGTTTTTTTTAAACTTCAAACGGAGAAGGAGGGATTTGAACCCTCGCGCCGGTTACCCGACCTATACCCTTAGCAGGGGCACCTCTTCGGCCTCTTGAGTACTTCTCCAGACTCCGAATTCATAATCTCTTATGCAATTTGAAGACGCTTTCATTTGAAACGCAGTGTTTATTATACATAACAGATAATACATTGTCAACCGGTTTTTTACATTTTTTTATTTATTTTTCCAGCGTTAATCTGGCAGAAACAAACAGCTTCAGTCTATGTTATTTTCGTATATAAAAATGCCCCGGATCTGACCGGGGCATTCAGAATTTTATCCTTATTTTATAAAGAACCGACAGAGCATATCAATCCCATCCTCCGTTGCTTTTGATCACCTCTTCGATTCTGCGCTTTACCTCTTCTGCGATCTCTGTGGATTTCATATCCTTATATTCTTCATAAGGTATGGGTTCCAGAAAATGCACCTGTACTGTTAAAGGCGCCGCAGATCCTGTATCAAAAGACTTATACGAATCGATCAGAGCCACCGGCACCACGGGGCATTTAGCCTTCATAGCCGCCTTAAAACTTCCTCCCTTGAACTCCTGCGGATGATTTCCATGTTTACTCCTGGTTCCCTCTGCAAAAATCAGATAGTTTCGTCCTTTTTTTACTTCCTTCGTTACATTGATAATTATCTGCATGGATTGTTTTATATCTTCTCTGTCTATAAAAAAAGCTTTCATGCAAGTAAAAACCTGTTTAAGAAAAGGAATATCTTTTACTTCCTGTTTTGCAACAACAGAAAAAGGAACAGGACATACTTCTATAATAGCAAGTACATCATAAAGGCCCTGATGATTCGGATAAAAAATAAATCCGTTTTCTTTTGGTATGTTTTCTATCCCGCTGGCCTTAATGGTAATGTTCCCGCCCTTATTTGCACGTCTGTCAATCTGTTTGAGAAGAGCATATAATTTATCTTCAGGATACTGATCGGCATGGGCTGCATACCAGCAGAGTTTGCACCAGGCAAAAGGAACAAGAAGAATATTTCTCAGTACCATCATTATAATTCTTTTCATTTTAACGCTTCCACTCCTTAACAGATCGTAATCAGTTCAGTTCTGCGGCAAACTTCTCTTCATATCCCGGATTCTTTTTTGTAAAAGTTTCATATGCAGTGACATAATCTTTATACGCATCTGTCTGCATAAAAGAAGCATACTTCTCTGCCGCCTGCGTACTCAGTTCATCCGTTATTTCCGAAGGTGCAAGCACATAATACTTGCCGTCTTTTTTCTGAGTCATGTAGGTACTGATGCAGGGATATGTTTCTCCATTTTTCAGATTGAACCCGTATACAATATATACGTATGTATAATCGCCGTCTTCATAAATTATATTACAGTCACTTATCTCGATTTTCTCTGGATCATGTGCCTTAAAATACTCGATGGTAGCTGTAATCTCATTCTGAAGATCATCATCTGCTTTTTTTACTCCATAACAGTCCCTGATTTTTCTTTCACTGCCACTGCCATAAGATTCAACCAATGCCCGTACTACTCCTTCCGGTGTCTTATGACTCACACCGCATCCTCTGAAGACCAGGACCAGTATAACGATCAATGCAACAACCAGTACTGCTCCTCCGATGATCCTGATATCCAGCAGTTTCATCGAAGGCGCCTTTGCAGGACGCCTTCCCTTATTCTCTGATGGTTTGTTCTTTACTGATGTCCGCCGCCGCGCACTTCCTGAGCGTCTGACGGTTTTCTCCTTATCCATAACTATTGTTTACCTCTTACTCTTCTAATGGTATATTATCTTCTTTCGCAGGTTCTGCAGTCTCTTCTGCTTTTTCTCCTGCTGTTTCACTGCTGTCATCAGTTCTTTTTTCTTCTTCTTTTTCTCTGACCTTCGCGAAACTTGCAACTGTAACGCCGTCAGGAAGATTGATTAACTTCACTCCTGACGTGATTCTTCCCAGAATAGAGATATCCGAGCACTGCAGACGGATAATGATTCCCTCTGTATTGATCATCATGATCTCGTTCTCTTCATTAACAGCCTTGGCGCCGATCACATTTCCGGTTTTCTCTGTGATCTTATAACATTTCACGCCTTTGCCGCCTCTGTTCTGAACAGCAAATTCACTGATGGAAGTCATTTTACCCATGCCGTTCTCTGAAACGACCAGAAGATAATATCCCTGGGAATTCAGCTGCATGGCAACCACTTCGTCTCCGTCAGCCAGATTGATTCCTCTGACGCCCATGGAAACCCTTCCTGTACTTCTCACATCTGTTTCCTTAAATCGGATGCACTGTCCGTACTTCGTTACCAGAATAACATCTTTCTTATTATTGGTAGCCTTTACTTCGATCAGTTCATCATCATCCCGGAGCGCGATTGCCGCAAGACCAACCTTCCGGACATTTGCATACTCCTGTATGGGCGTTTTCTTAACAAGACCGTTTCGGGTAGCCATCATCAGATACTGGCCTTCCTCAAACCGGTTAATAGGAATAACCGCTGTAATTTTTTCATCCGGCATCAGCTGGAGAAGATTGATGATCGCCGTACCTCTGGCCGTCCTTCCCGCCTCCGGAATCTCGTAAGCCTTAAGACGGTATACCCGCCCGGTATTGGTAAAGAACATTACATAATGATGCGTAGTGGTCATCATCAGTTCTTCGATATAATCATCCTCCAGGGTCTGCATGCCCTTGATACCCTTGCCGCCCCTGTTTTGGCTGCGGAAATTATCGACGGTCATTCTCTTGATATAACCAAGTTTCGTCATGGTTATAACCGTGTTTTCCCTGGGGATCATATCTTCCATGGAAATATCGTAGGCGTCAAAACCGATAGCGGTTCTTCTGTCATCCCCGTATTTCTCGGAAATAGCAAGGATCTCTTCCCGTATCACTCTGAGAAGGAGATTCCTGTCCGCAAGGATTGCTTTTAATTTACGGATTCTTTCCATAAGTTCCGCGTACTCGGTCTCCAGTTTCTCTCTTTCCAGACCTGTGAGAGCGCGGAGACGCATATCCACGATCGCCTGAGCCTGTACGTCTGTCAGCTCAAATCGGTCCATCAGTTCCTGTTTCGCGATCTGAACGCTTCTGGATCCCCTGATGATACGGATCACTTCGTCAATGTTGTCAAGCGCCTTGAGAAGGCCTTCCAAAATATGAGCGCGCTCCTGCGCTTTATTCAGATCGTACTGAGTCCTTCTGGTTACAACATCCTCCTGATGCGCCAGATAATACTTCAGCATCTCTGACAGATTCAGCACCTTCGGTTCCAGGCTTCCCCTGTTGGATACCAGGCAGAGCATGATCACGCCGAAAGTATCCTGAAGCTGGGTATGTTTATAAAGCTGGTTCAGCACTACGTTCGCGTTGGCGTCTTTGCGCAGATCTATACAGATCCGCATGCCTTCCCTGCTGGAATGGTCGTTCAGATCCGTGATCCCGTCGATTTTCTTCTCGCGGACAAGCTCCGCGATCTTCTCGATGAGACGGGCTTTGTTCACAAGATAGGGAAGCTCTGTTACAATGATCCTCGATTTGCCGTTGGGCAGAGTCTCAATGTTCGTCACCGCACGGACGCGTATCTTACCCCTTCCGGTGCGATACGCTTCTTCAATCCCTCTGGTTCCAAGGATCGTTGCCCCTGTGGGGAAATCCGGTCCCTTCACGATCTCCAGAAGCTCTTCCATGGTGGTCTCTCTCTGCTCCTCGATAATATTATCGATGATCTTTACAACAGCATTGACCACTTCCCGGAGGTTGTGCGGCGGGATATTCGTCGCCATACCTACCGCGATTCCGGAAGTTCCGTTTACCAGAAGATTGGGGTAACGGGAGGGAAGCACTACCGGCTCTCTCTCCGTCTCGTCAAAGTTCGGCTGAAAATCAACCGTATTCTTATTGATATCAGCCAGCATCTCCATGGATATCTTGCTGAGACGGGCTTCCGTATACCTCATCGCCGCGGCTCCGTCGCCGTCCACGGAACCGAAGTTCCCGTGACCGTCTACCAGAGGATATCTGGTGGACCAGTCCTGCGCCATATTTACAAGGGCGCCGTAAATAGAACTGTCGCCGTGGGGATGATATTTACCCATGGTATCGCCGACGATACGGGCACATTTACGGTGCGGTTTATCCGGGCCGTTATTCAGCTCGATCATGGAATACAGAACTCTTCTCTGCACCGGTTTCAGTCCGTCTCTTACATCCGGAAGAGCACGGGACGCGATAACGCTCATGGCATAGTCGATATACGACTTTTCCATGGTCTTCTGCAGATCCACCTCATGGACTTTATCAAAAATATTGTCTTCCATTTTTTATTCTCCTAGATATCCAGATTTTCTACAAATCTTGCGTTTTCTTCGATAAACTCTCGTCTTGGCTCTACTTTGTCTCCCATCAGAGTCGTAAACGTCAGGTCAATCTCTGAAGTAGCAGACTCATCCATAGTGACTCTTAAGAGAATTCGCTTCTCCGGATCCATGGTGGTTTCCCAGAGCTGCTCCGCGTCCATTTCTCCAAGTCCTTTGTACCGCTGTATCTTATTATTGTTGTCGCGGCCGATTTCCTCAAGGATCCGGTTCAGCTCCGCATCGTCGTAAGCATACCAGACCTTTTTGTTTTTCTCGATCTTATAAAGAGGAGGCTGCGCCAGATACACGTATCCCTGTTTGATCAGCTCCGGCATAAAACGATACAGGAACGTCAGAAGAAGGGTGGCGATATGGGCGCCGTCCACATCGGCATCTGTCATGATAATGATCTTATGATACCGGAGTTTTGAGATATCAAAGTCCTCGTGGATGCCTGTGCCAAAAGCCGTGATCATCGCCTTGATCTCTTTATTTCCGTATATCTTGTCCAGGCGGGCCTTCTCCACATTAAGGATCTTGCCCCTCAACGGAAGGATCGCCTGTGTCGCGCGGTTTCTCGCGGTTTTGGCGGAACCGCCCGCGGAATCTCCCTCTACGATATAGATCTCGCAGTTCTTCGGATCCTTGTCGGAACAGTCCGCAAGCTTGCCCGGAAGAGACATGCCGTCAAGAGCTGATTTCCTTCTTGTGAGATCCCTCGCTTTGCGGGCCGCTTCCCGCGCTCTCTGCGCGAGGACAGATTTCTCAACAGTAGCTTTGGCTACAACAGGATTCTGTTCAAGGAAAATCTCCAGCTGCCGGCTTACTACGGAATCCACCGCGCCTCTGGCTTCGCTGTTTCCAAGTTTCTGCTTCGTCTGCCCCTCGAACTGCGGTTCTTCTATCTTAACGCTTACAATCGCCGTAAGACCCTCTCTGATATCGTCTCCGCTGAGGTTCGGCTCGCTGTCTTTCAGTAATTTGTTCTTTCTGGCATAATCGTTGAATGTTTTCGTCAGAGCGTTGCGGAAGCCCATGATATGCGTTCCGCCCTCCGGCGTATTGATGTTATTGACAAAACCGTAAGTATTCTCTGTGTAGGAATCGTTGTGCTGCATGGCGACTTCCACAGCGACCCCGTCTTTTTCTCCTTCACAGTAAATAACGTCCGGATACAGAGGCTCCTTGCTTCTGTTCAGATATGTCACGAATTCCCGGATACCGCCTTCATAGTGAAAAGTTTTTTCTTTCTGGGAATCTTCTCTTGTGTCTGTGAGGATGATCTTCAGGCCTTTTGTCAGGAACGCCATCTCCCGGAGGCGCTGTTTCAAGATGTCGTAATCAAAAACCGTTTCCTCGAAGATCTCTTTATCCGGAAGAAAATCCACCCTGGTTCCCGTCATTTCCGGATCACAGTCTCCCACGACTTTAAGAGGATACATGGTGTGTCCTCTCTCATATCTCTGCTGATATTTCTTGCCTTCATGACAGATCGTAACCATCAGCCATTCAGAAAGAGCATTTACAACAGAAGCTCCCACTCCGTGGAGGCCGCCGGAAACTTTATATCCCCCGCCGCCGAATTTGCCGCCGGCGTGGAGAATAGTAAATACAACTTCAACTGCAGGGATTCCCGCCTTATGGTTGATCCCAACGGGAATTCCTCTTCCGTTATCTACAACTGTAATAGAATTGTCAGGATTGATCGTTACATGAATTTCTGTACAGTATCCCGCCAGCGCTTCATCTACTGAATTATCTACGATTTCATATACAAGATGATGCAGTCCCCGGCTTGATGTACTTCCGATGTACATTCCCGGTCTTTTACGCACAGCTTCCAGTCCTTCCAGGATCTGAATCTGATCCGCTCCGTACTCTGTATTCTCTCCGCCCATGAACTTCCTCCTGTATTTTCATAATTATTACCGCGTTTGCCGCGGTGGTCCAGATATGCCCCCTGGTATTTCATATTAATTGCCGCATTTACTGCGGCAATCCATCAAAAAGACATACTAATACGAATTTATTATAGCACAAAAGCCCTGTTTCTGCCATTAATTTTTAGATAAGCTGCTGATACACGTCCCTTTTTGATATTCCTCTGTCCTTCGCCACCTGCTTCATGGCGTCTTTCCGGGAAAGTCCCTGCTTCTCATAGATCTCCATATGTTCCTCCAGAGAGATCTCCTCCCAGGATGCCGCCTTCTCTTCCCTGATCTCCCGGCGGCTTTTCCCCTCGATCACCAGAACACATTCTCCCAGAGGTTTTTCATTCTCATAATATGCGATCAGATCGTCGATGGTCGTACGGAACGCAGTCTCATGTTTTTTTGTCAGCTCCCTGCAAAGGGTCATTCTCCTGTTTCCCAGAACTTCTCTCAGATCTTTCAGAGTTCTTATAAGTTTGTGGGGCGCTTCGTAAAGAATGATCGTCCTTGTTTCATTCACAAGTTCCTCGAGGATTTCCCTGCGTTCTTTTTTCTCCATAGGCAGAAAAGCCTCAAAGGCAAATCTTCTTGTGGGAAGCCCGGATAAAGTAAGGGCTGTAACGCACGCCGCGGGACCCGGAAGAGAAGTCACCTCGATTCCGGCCTCATAGCACATCCTCACCAGTTCCTCTCCCGGATCGGAAATCCCGGGAGTTCCCGCGTCCGTGATCAGGGCTATATTCATTCCTGACTGCATTTTTTCAATCAGGGTACGGGCTTTCTCGATTTTGTTGTATTCATGATAGCTGGTCATAGGCGTTCTGATCTCAAAATGGTTCAGAAGTCTGATGCTGTTCCTCGTGTCCTCCGCCGCGATCAGATCGGCCTCTTTGAGAGTACGCAGAACACGGAGAGTGATATCCTCAAGATTGCCTATGGGCGTTGCGCATAAAAATAATTTTCCGTTCATGTTTTTCCTTCTTCCTCTCAGCCGCCATTCGCCAGTTTCCATTCCGATGCTCAGATCATATCGTAAATCTTCAATATCTGCTCTGTATATTCCCCGGGCTTTTTGTATACGATCACCGGCGGATCCACCTGGATCCTGGGATTTCCCCCTTTGCACGCCTCGATCAGTACCATGTTGGGCTCCCTGTCGATAAAGGGATATACCAGCTGCATACGCTTTGGCTCCAACCTGTACTTCGTCAAAACCTGAAAGATCTCCGCCAGACGGAAAGGCCTGTGCACCATATAAAACCTTCCTCTGTCTGTAAGGACTTTCGCAGCCTGGCCAACTACATCCTCCAGGGTACACAGGATCTCATGTCTTGCGATGGCTTTCGCCCTGTGGGGATTGGTAAGACCGTGCTTCCCGATCATATAAGGCGGATTGGACGTTACTACATGAAAAGAAGCTGCTCCGAAAATCTCAGCAGCTTCTTTTATATCACCGCAGACAATGTCTATCTCCGGCTCCAGGCCGTTAAGGGCCACGCTTCTTCTTGCCATATCCGCGCATTCTTCCTGAATTTCAAGTCCTGTAAAATGTTTTCCTTCTGTCTTTGCGCGCAGAAGTATGGGAATGATCCCCGTTCCTGTCCCCATATCCAGAACTTTTTCATTTTTTCTGATTCTGGCAAAACCGGACAGCAGCACAGCGTCCATTCCGAAACAGAATTTATCCGGATTCTGAATAACATAGTATCCGTTCTGGAGGTCGTCCAGCCGCTCTCCCGGCATGATCAGATTATTCCGCGGATTTTTTTCCATGACCTTTGGAATCTCCTTCTTCATCTTCCAGTTTCTTCAGTTCCTTCATTTCCTTCTCAGTAACTTTGACTTTTTTCTTTCTGGGACGGAATTTCAGTTCTGATGCCGGAAATTCCTGTATTTCTTTCTCATCATTAACCTCGACGATCACTTTCACCAGCTGTCTCAGCACATTTACGCTCTGAACCGTTCCCTGCATGCCGTCGGGCAGAGTTACAGTATCCCCTGTTCCGGGAAGTTTTTTATTCAGTTCCTCATATGTCTCCTGTTCATTCTTCAGACAGCACATCAGCCTTCCGCATACTCCGGAAATTTTCGTCTGATTCAGAGACAGGTTCTGTTCCTTGGCCATCTTAATGGATACCGGCGCGAATTCTGTCAGATAAGTATGGCAGCAGAGACATCTGCCGCAGATACCGATACCTCCCAGAATTTTTGTCTCATCTCTTACGCCGATCTGCCGAAGCTCGATCCTGGTCTTGAAAATTGCCGCCAGATCCTTAACCAGCTGGCGGAAATCAATTCTTCCGTCCGCAGTAAAATAAAACAACACCTTATTGTTGTCAAAGGTATATTCCGCATCAATCAGTTTCATTTCCAGACCATGCTCGCGGATCTTTTTCTGGCAGATCTTAAAAGCATCCTTCTCCCTGATCCGGTTCTGCTTTTCTCTTTCGTCATCTTCCGCCGTAGCCACACGGAGAACTTCTTTCAGCGGGTGAACCACTTCATCCTCGCCGACCTCCTTCGGCTCCAGGACCACACGGCCGTATTCTATTCCCCGGGCAGTCTCCACAATAACATGATCTCCTGCCTTCATCTTATATCCTTTAGGATTAAAATAATAAACTTTTCCCACATTACGGAATCTGATGCCTACTACTTTTGTCATTCTGATTATCTCTCCCTGATGGTCAGGAAAAGAAGCTCAAGGGCAAGCTCAAAGTTTACATTTGCTTTGAGACGTACTTTTGTCTTCTCGATTGCCTCAAGGATCTTTTCCAGATTTTCATAGGAACGCTGGCTTGCCTGTTCCCTGATAAAATTAATTTCCTGCTTGAATACCAGATTATCGATCTCTCTTGTAGCCTTAAACATAAGGACGTCGCGGAACCAGAACTGAAAAATATCCAGATAATCTCCGATATTGTTCTTTTCGACAGAAAGAGTTTTGATCTCGTCCGCCAGTTCATAAACCTCCATGGTATTGGCATATTTCAGTATCTTCAGAGCATTCTCGGTAATCTTGGAAAATTCCTCCGAAGTGGCCGCCTCCTTCGCCCTGCCGATACTTCCCTGGGCAATAGAGGCATCTATCTCCGCCTGGTAATCCGGCACATGAAGACGCTCCATGAGATACTTCTTCACAAGGCTGTCATCCACAACCTTGAGATCCAGACGCACGCAGCGGGACTGGATCGTGGGAAGCAGCGCGTCCGCATTGGCGGTCAGCAGCATGATCACCGCATATTCCGGCGGCTCCTCGATTGTCTTCAGAAGGGCATTCTGCGCCTGTACGGTCATCATCTCCGCATCCGGAATGATGTATATCTTATGGGGACTGCAGTATGGCTTAATTGCCACGTCAGAGATCACCTGATCCCTGATCTCATCAATACTGATGATCCCCGGTTTCTCATGATTCACATAAATGATATCCGGATGATTCTTTCCCAGAGCCTTCTTACAGGAATCGCATTTCTGACATGGCTCTGTTCCCCCCGCCTCGCACTGAAGCGTCATGGCATATGTGGAAGCCAGAAGCTTCTTTCCGGATCCCGGACGTCCGGAAAAAATATAAGAATGAGAAATCTTTCCGGTCTTCATTGCGTTCTTTAAATGTCTTATAATCTCTTCATGTCCGATAATCTCGTTGAAACCAACCATTCAGAATCACCTCGCTTATTTTATATTAAACGAAACTTTGTTCGCTGTATATGCTTCATTATATCATACTTTATCTTCTAATAAAAACTATTTTTGCTTATGTTGCGGATTTTATATAATTCGAAATATTTTTGACACATATATCCAGATCGTCGTTTTCAAACCGGATCCCGATTCCTGCATCCATTACATTTTTTTCCGAAAAATCTTCCTGATCCGCCAGAAAACGGCGGCACATCTCCGAATATTTCGGCTCTTCCTGTTTCTGTTCCCTTACAAGAGCTCTTCTCAGCCTCTCCCCGTCCTCTACCTGGATATATATCGGAAGAACGTTTTCCTTTCCGTAATATTCCTTCAGCTTCCGGTAAGATTCCAGAGTCCCGATTCCCAGATAATCGGCTTCGTTCAGTTTTACCTGGCCGTCATCGGCGGTAAAATATGTCCAGATACCATGTACTGTATGGTAGGAACGGCTTTCGATCAGCTTTCCTGATTTCTGGAATTCTTTCAGTTTTTTGTCGTCGGTAAAAAAATACTGTTTTCCGTTTTCTTCTCCTTCACGGACGGGACGTGTTGTATAGAGCACCATTTTCCGGAGATTCAGTTCCTGATCCGCCAGAAGTATCGAATATATTTTATCTTTCCCCGAAGCGCTTTTTCCCATGATATAAAATATTTTTCCCATACTGTCTTTTATCTTCCCTGTAATGTTTCCTTTATGGTCCAAGGATCCGGCGCTATCTGTCAGCCGCTTATGTTATTCCATATCAGCCGCATGATCAGAAAGTACGCAGATCGTTCTGTCCGACATATCGCTGAGACCCTGAAGGTCAAATCCTTCTTCCACGTATCTTCTCATATTTTGTACAAAAAGTCCAGTGATCTCTTCTCCCGGAACGATAAGCGGTATACCTGGAGGATATAGATATGCAAATTCCGCAGAGATCCTTCCGACGCTTTCTTCCAGCGGAATCCTTACCTGCGGCGCGTCCATAGCCTCGCTGATCTTCATAAAAGATTCCATTCTGCAGCAGGCCGCGGTATTTTTCTTCTGTTCCGTCTTTATTTCTTTTAACGATTCTCTGCGGTCAATTTCTTCAACCGCTTTCAGAAGACGGTCAAAACCTTCCTTTGTATCTCCCGGGGAAGTAAGGGCGAGTACATAGTTCTCCGTTTCCATTTCCATCTCCAGATGAAATTCTTCTCTGAGGATCCGGTGAAGCTGTCTTCCGTTGAGAGAACTGTGCACAGTGGATAGCAGAATCTTCGACCTGTCGTAATCAAAAATCCCCTTCTCTCTGTTTTTTTCCGGCATTATCAGCCGGATACAGCCGCATCCGGACAGGCTTTTTCTCACACGGTCCAGATTTTCCGCATATTCCCGGAACATTCTGTCCCCATTCTTTAATATCATGTCCATACAGGCGTCGATCCCTGCCATAAGAATATAAGAGGGACTGCTGCTCTGATAGATTCCCATGAATCTGACGAGAAGATCCCTGTCAACTCTGTCTGTACATCTGTGGAGAAGAGCAGTCTGCGTCATGGACGGCAGAGTTTTGTGCACACTGTGGATCACGATGTCTGCGCCCAGATCCAGGGCGGACTCCGGGAAATATCCGGAGAAAGAGAAATGCGCTCCATGAGCCTCGTCCACAATAAGAGGAATCCCGAACCTGTGGACAGTCTCCGCAATGCCTTTTACATCAGATACAACTCCGTCATAAGTTGGCGAAGTGATCAGGACGGCTTCGATATCTTTGCCGCTGTTAAGACAGTTTTCCACATCTTCCGGAGAGACTCCTCCATTTATCCCCAGTTCAGAATCTTCCCGTGGATAAATGCAGGATACCTTCAGTCCCCGGAGATAGGCCGCATGATAAACAGCCTTATGGCAATTTCTGGCTATAAGGATATGCCCTTCTTTTTTTACGGATGCCGATACAGCGGACAGTATCGCCGCCGTACTTCCGTTGACACTGTAAAAACTTTCTTTTGTCCCGTAAAGAGACGCCGCGGCCTCTTCTGCCTCTCTTATGATTCCCTCCGGATGATGAAGATTATCAAATCCATGTATTTCTGTAATATCCCTTTCAACGGGAAAATCCCCTGCCACAGACAGGGGATTTCTTTTATGCCCCGGCATGTGGAAGGGGTAGTAATCCGTTTTTGCGTATTCTTCCAGCTTTTTATACAGTCTTTCCATGATTATTTCAGTTTGCTGAACGCAGCCTCGTCGCATACTACAGTCACGTCGTTGTGGAACTGCAGGATAGACGCCGGAACCTGGGGAGTAACCGGTCCGGTAAGGGATTTCGCGATGATCTCCGCCTTGTCCGCACCGGAGGCTACAAGAAGAATCTTCTTCGCTTTCATGATCGTTCCGATTCCCATTGTATAAGCCTGGCGGGGAACGTCTTCCTCTTTTTCGAAGAAGCGCTTGTTTGCCTCAATAGTGCTCGCCGTCAGATCCACGCAGTGTGTTCCCTTGCAGAATTCGTCTGCCGGCTCGTTGAAACCGATATGTCCGTTATGTCCGATCCCCAGAAGCTGAAGGTCCACTCCTCCTACGCTCTCAATGATCTCGTCGTATTCTTTGCTTGCTTTCTCACTGTCCGGCTCAAGTCCGTTGGGAACAAAAGTCCTGCTCTTGTCGATATTTACATGATCAAAGAGATTCTTATTCATAAAGTAACGGTAGCTCTGATCATTGTCTCCGGAAAGGCCTTTGTACTCGTCCAGGTTCACACTTGTCACCTGAGAGAAATCAAGATCTCCCTGTTTATACCATTCCACGAGATTCTCATATGTGCCCACCGGCGTTGAACCTGTGGCAAGTCCCAGTACGCAGTCCGGTTTCAGGATAATCTGCGCGGAGATGATATTTGCCGCTATACGGCTCATCTCCTTATAATCTTTTCCGCAGTAGATTTTCATAACTGCAATCCCCCTTTATATTTTCTGTCAACTATTATAACACAAAACACTCTGAAGCCGCTATAGAAGATTCATAACGGATCACATCAGACGAAGGAGCATGTCTCCTGTTCCCACATTATAGCCGCTGGCGGCATAAATGCCGTTCAGTCCACCATCTGTCACGATGATCAGCGGAAGTTTCTCGTGGTCCACATACATCCTTCTTCCAAGAAGTTCGATATGATCTTCAAAACGGTCGTAGTAAACCCTGATCTCCGGGAAAACGGAAAGGGTTTTCTTAATGGTGGGATCATTCAGCGCCTCTCTGCTCTGTACTACAAAGATAATCTTCGATTCATGAACTTTAAAAGCGTTTTCCTGCTCCATCATTTCATTGAGAATATGCTCCGTGGGTTCCCGGCTCTCCTCCAGGAACATCAGAATATGCTTTCCCTCTTCTGTCAGATCAGAAGCTTTTACTTTTTCTGTTCCCGCTTCGTCTTTTCTCAGTTCGAATTCCGGAAGGCTGATATTTTCCAGCATATCTCCAAGATCTGCTTTGCGCAGGATCAGTTCCGCCTGTTTTTCCTCTCCGGCCTTCACCGAAAAATGATAAAGATACGCGAAAATATTTCCATTGGGAAGTCTGTTGGATGTGACGATACGGTAGCTTCCCTCTTCCAGGTCCACTTCCAGTATCCCGTCCTTCCATGGGAGATTGCCCAGACGCAGGGAAGTATACACTCCTTTTTCCAGTTTTCCCATGGACCAGTTCTGGAAATACTTCCATACGGTATCGTCTCCTGACGACAGTTTTATCCGGCAGTTCTTTTCCTTTCCGGGCACCATGAGAACGAAAGCGCCGTCTTTCCAGTATTCCACGGAACGGTCTTCCGGATTCAGTCTGGCCGGGATCCCCAGAGTTCTGGCGATCGCCGCGGCGAGGATCTTTTTGGAACGCGGACTTCCTGTTCCTGTTTTCAGACATCCTAAAGGAGTGGTGATCACGCTTTCCCTTTCTTTTTCCGGCACGGAAGTGATCTTCTTATCAACGGTTTCCCATATCATACGGGGATCTTCGCGGAACAGATCCTTCTCTTCTTCTGTGAAGGCGTTCTCCACCGCTCCCCTGTATTTCATCAGAACTTCGTCGTCCACTCTGGGGTTCAGGACACAGGATACAAACAGATTGTGCTCCATATTCTCCTCGTAGGGAAGGGCATATTTCAGATGTTCCTCCAGAACTTCTGCCCTGAGATCTGTCCTGTCTTTTTCTGTGAGAACTTCCAGAAGTTCGCCGCACAGTGTGTCAAGAGCGTCTCCGTCTGCCGCGTCCTCTCCGGATTCTCCCCGCAGGAATTTTTCACATTCCGGATTTTTCCAGTTTTCCTTCCGGGAAATGCGGTATGCCGCCGCCTTTTCCAGGCGGGCGTCCCTTTCTTCTTTCTGTCCGGAAGTCATAGTGGAAGGATTCACCGGAGCGTCCAGAGGAGCGAACATATCTGTTTCCGTCCAGACATTTTCTTCTTTTTGATCCTTTCCGACTACAACCGTATATTGCGTGCAGGATCTTGTGTCGGCAAAGACACATTCCCACCACTCTTTGTAAACAATCTGGAGCGCAAGACTTCCTGATCCTGTCGTCAGCCTGCATTCGCCGTTCTCATCTGTCACCCCGCGGGCAACTGAAGCAAATTCCGAGTAATTCAGCACCTGGAAATATATATGGGCTCCTTTAACCGGTCTTTCATCCCTGTCAAGGACTTTAACACAAATCTCCGCAGTCCTGGCATATCTCCGGAGTTCGTTCAGCATGGTCACCATGCCCTCTTTTCCCGTTTCTTCCCCGCCGGAGGAAACAGTGTCAAACCATCTGGAATGAACCATCATGGCCCTGGAAGACGCATTTGTAAACCATCCGTGATTCAGGGGCGCAGGTTCGCATGCGCCGAGAAAATACCATACGCCCTCATGCCAGATTTCCACCCAGGCATGATTGTCGTCACAGTGGGACCATTTCGGCGCGTATACCTGTCTGGCCGGAATTCCGATGCTCCTCATCGCGTTCACTGTAAATACGGATTCTTCTCCGCACCGTCCGTTTCCTCTGCGGTATACCGCCAGGGCGGACAGCGTCCTGTCGTCGCTGCAGTGATAGGTAGCTTCCTGGGCGCACCAGTAGTTTACTTCTTCCGCCGCGGATTTTCTGTTTTTCTCTTCCAGCAGATCAGATTTTCCGTTTTTTTCCATGAAAGCATGGATTTCTGAAGAGAAAAGTCTCCGGCAGGGAGCGATCTCCTCTTCATTTACCCTGTGGTAAAGAACATAATTCAGATAGATCATTTCCGGAAGCGCCTTGACCGCCTCATATTCTCTCCATATTTTTACACTGTTTTCCGCGTAATCAAGAAAGATATCAAATGAATAATTACCGATATCGCTGTAAGGCATTGTCATGTAAAGATACTGCATGGCAAGGCGGATCTCCGGATCCAGACTTTCCATCCTGGCATTGATCTCTTCAAATACAGCAGGAAATCTCTGTACAGTCTCGTGATATCCACGGACGATCCGTTCTCTGTTTTCTTTCAGAAATTCTCCCATATCCTATTCTCCCTGCAGTCTGTCCAAAACCTGTCTGGCTTTGCGGACAGCCTCTTCATCTGTTCTCCATATCTCATACTCACTAATGGAAGGAAGCCCCATGTTTACGCCTTCCTTGCGGTATTTCATAGTACTGTCTAGGGTGATCTTGCCGGACATGTGATACGCCCTCGCTCCTGTTTTCGGATATACTTCCTCGATCACATCCGCGTTCACGCCGCTTCCTACCTGGATCACGATCCTGCCCGCGCTTCTGTCCACAAGATCTTTCAGAAGATCTGTTCCCAGTGTACATATATTTTTCTGTCCTGATGTGAGAATGGTATCAATCCCAAGAGAAACCGCCTGTTCCAGAGTCTCGTAGGGATCCGCGCATACGTCGAAAGCCCTGTGGAGAGTTACCGACATGTCTCCCGCTTCCTCCATCAGAATCTTCATCTGTTCCATATTCAGGGTTCCGTCCGGCTTCAGGATACCGATCACAACTCCCTCCGCTCCAAGATCGCGGAACTCTTTGACAGCTTCCCTGATCAGAATGAATTCCTCTTCTGTATAACAGAAATCTCCGAATCTCGGTCTTATCAGCGCGTGAATCCTGATATCCGAATGTCTGCGGATTTCTTTAAATAGCCATGGATTGGGAGTTGTCCCGCCGATCACAAGGCTTCCGCAAAGCTCCAGCCGGGTGGCCCCGCCTCTGGCAGCCGCCAGCGCGGATTCCACAGAATCCACACACGCTTCCAAAATAAAATCGTTCATATCTTCTCCTCCTGAAAATACTCTCAGTTTCTGCACAGGAACTGATAAATGGAGGATACTCCCGCTCCTGTGGCTCCGGCGGACTGGAAGGCAAAAACAGGGTCGTCAACCCACGCCGTTCCCGCAATATCAAGGTGTATCCACGGCCTTTTTTCCGCGAATTCACGGATAAACAGTCCCGCGGTGATCGTGCCGCAGCCGCCGCTGCTCATGTTCCGGACATCGGCGACTCTGCTTTCGATCATCTTCTCATGTTCCTCATAAAACGGAATTCTCCAGTAACGCTCTCCGGCTCTCGTAAATCCGTTCTGGAAACGCTCAAAGAGACTGTCGTCGTCACTGACGACTCCCGCCACGGTAAATCCGAACATATTTACAACAGCGCCGGTCAGGGTAGCGATATCCAGAATCTCCGTGGCGCCTTCCTCGCGCACCGCATAGGAAACGGCGTCCGCCAGGATCAGCCGCCCTTCCGCGTCTGTATTGGCTATTTCGATGGTTTTTCCGGAATAGGAACCTATCACGTCCCCGGGAAGAAGACTTCCGTCGGAAATCCTGTTCTCGCACATGGGGATCACCGCGACGGCGTTCACTTTCGCATGATTTCTGGCAAGGGCGTAAACCGTTCCCGCAACAGCGGCGCCTCCCGCCATATCTCCTTTTATTCCCAGCATGGAACTTCCGGGTTTCAGGCAGTATCCTCCTGTGTCGCAGGTCACTCCCTTTCCTACCAGAGCCGTCACTTCCCCGCTTTCCGGTTTGCCTCTGTAGCGCAGAACCGTCAGACAGGGAGGAAATTCGCTGCTGTCTCCCACTCCCAGGAGAGCCTCGAAACCTTTTTCCTTCAGTTTATCTCTGTCCAGTACTTCCGTCTCCACATCTGTGTCCTTCACGAATTCCAGAATATTTTCCGCAAAATCAGAGGGACGGAGATGATTGCCGGGAAGATTCACCATATCTCTGGCAAAACAGATCCCCTCGGAAATAATGATCGATTCGTCAAAAATCTTCTGTGCTTCCGAAAGCAGTTCTTCCTGCACACCGCAGATCTCTATCTGATATTCCCTGTTTTCTTCTTTCTTGAACTGTCTCTCCACGTAGGTTCCAAGAACAGCTCCTTCCGTGATATGTCTGAGGGCGTTGATCCCGTATTCCCTTATTATCCCGGAAATATCAAGAGAAAAATCATATATTTTCGTTTCCAGGAACGCTTTCACCGCGGCCGCTCCCAGTTCTTTTAAATGAATATTTTCTCTTCCCGGTTTTCCCGTTCCCACAAGAAGAAGAAGGCTCTCTTCGTTTTCCGGCACAAATGCTGTCTGAAGATATTCTCCCCGGAAGATTTTTGCCGCAGCGCCGGTAAGCTCTTTGAGCTCCGGCGCCGCTTCACCGATGAATTTCGCTTTTATCTTTTTACTGCAGCAATTTACTAAGTTGATCATCTTATGCCTCCATCATCACCACAGTTACCTGTCAGATAAGTTTTACCCCGGATGCCTCCAGAGTGCTGACAATGGTACTGTCCGGATATTCATCTGTTATGATCCCGCTGATATCGTCAAAATGGGCGAATTTGTAGGAATCATTAAAATAAAACTTTTCTTTTTCCATTACCACGTACTTATGCCTGCTGCTCTGTACGACAGACTTCTTGGTAAGGCCGTCCTCAACCCCAAGCGTCGTTACAGTCAGATCCATCATATCCACGCCGCAGCTTCCGAGAAAAGCTCTGTCAAAGCTGTACTGCTTGATCACTTCTATCGTCGCCGCTCCCATAAAACCGTTTACGGTCTGGTACATGATCCCTCCTGTACCGATTACGGAAATCGCGGGATTTTTTACCAGGATCTGAAGAATATCGATCATGTTGCTTACAACCACGACTCTCATTCTGGATTCCGCAAGCAGCTTGGCAAGTTCAATATTCGTAGTAGAGATATCCAGAAAAATAGTCTCATTGCTTCTGATCAGCTTTACCGCCTTTTCCGCAATGATTTTCTTTTTATCCAGATGATAATTCCTTCTGTCAATAACGTCTCGCTCCAGAGGATAATCCTGAGACAGGATTGCTCCCCCGTATGTACGTTTCAGTCTTCCCGCATTTTCCAGAGTCTTGAGATCCTTTCGGATACAGTCCTCGGAAACCTGAAATTTCTCGCTGAGTTCTTTTACCTTTACTTTTCCCTTTTCCCGCAGGCACTGTTCAATGGCAACATGTCTCTCTTCTGTAAACATAGGCCCCTCCCTTCCGTTCCGGCGGAATTCAGAAATCATCTGTCCGCCGGTTTCTTAATCAGGGTATCCTAGATCGTGGTTTCACTGAGATCCGGATAATGACATTTTACTACATGTCCCGGTGCAACCTCTACCGGCTCCGGACGCTGGGTCCTGCATTTTTCCGTACAGTGAGGACATCTTGTATGGAACAGACATCCGCTGGGCGGATTGCTGGGACTGGGAAGGTCTCCCTGAAGGATGATTCTCTTTGATTTCTTTTCCGGATCCGGAATCGGAACCGCGGAAAGAAGGGCTCTCGTATACGGATGTTTCGGATGCGCGTAAAGCTCTTTCTTATCTGCTGTCTCCACAATTGTTCCCAGATACATAACGCCGATCCTGTCAGAAATCATCTCCACAACACTCAAATCGTGGGAGATAAAGAGATACGTCAGGTTATATTCTTCCTGCAGATGCTGCAGAAGATTCAGCACCTGGGCCTGGATAGAAACGTCCAGGGCAGATACGGGCTCGTCGGCAATGATCAGCTTGGGATTCACGGTAAGAGCCCTGGCGATACCGATACGCTGGCGCTGGCCGCCGGAGAATTCATGAGGATAACGCTCTCCGTGAGAAGCGCTTAAACCTACTACGTTCAGCAGCTCATGAACTTTTTTCAGTCTCTCCCCGGCTGTCATTTTTGTGTGGATCAGAAGCGGTTCCCCGATCAGATCCTGAACCTTCATTCTGGGATTCAGTGATCCGTAGGGATCCTGAAATACCATCTGGATATCCGCTCTTAACGGACGCATCTCATTCTGAGAGATTTTTGAAATTTCTTTTCCCTCAAACCAGATCTCTCCGGAATCCGGAGTGATCAGATGGTCGATCAGCTTTCCGGTAGTTGATTTGCCGCATCCGGACTCGCCTACCAGAGAAAAGGTTTCCCCGGGCATGATATCAAAGGATACGTCGTTTACGGCATGAACGAATTTTTTCTTCGCAAACATTCCCTTGCTGGCAGCAAAGGTTTTGGATATATTTTTTACAGACACTAACGCTTCGCTCATTGTCACTTACGCCTCCTTTCCAAGATTATCAGTATAATGACATCTGCATCTGCGGCCTTTTCCCGTTTCTTTCAGTTCAGGCTCCTGCTGGCGGCAGAGATCTGTCGCGTATTTACATCTGGGTGCGAATTTACATCCCTGGGGCATTACAGAAAGATCCGGCACGCTTCCCGGGATTGAGGGAAGAGAGCTCACTCCGCTTCCCAGCTTGGGTACGGATGCGATTAGGCCCTGTGTGTACGGATGCTTTGGATCCGCAAAAAGCTCTTCTACCGGAGCTTCTTCCACGATCCTGCCCGCGTACATAACCACAACTCTGCTGCACATTTCCGCTACTACGCCCAGGTCGTGAGTGATCATAAGGATTCCGGTATTCCTCTTCGCGCGGATATCTTCCATCAGCTCCAGGATCTGAGCCTGGATGGTAACGTCAAGAGCGGTGGTGGGCTCGTCCGCGATAAGAAGCTCCGGCTCGCAGGACATCGCCATAGCGATCATAACACGCTGGCACATACCGCCGGAAAGCTGATGAGGATAACTCCTGAGAGTCATCTCCGGCTCCGGGATACCTACGGATTTCAGTACGTCAACAGCTCTCTGGTGGGCCTGCTCCTTGGAAAAGTCGTTATGAAGGAGGATCGCCTCCGTAAGCTGTGTTTCAATTCTCATACAGGGATTCAGGGAGTTCATGGGCTCCTGGAAGATCATAGCCACTTCACGGCCTCTGACTTTCCTCATCCCTTTTTTGTCTTCTTTTAAGAGATCATGTCCGTTAAGGATTACTTCTCCGCTGGATATCTTGCTGTTTCTGGCAAGGAGACGCATTACGGAAAGAGAGGTTACGGATTTTCCGCATCCGGATTCTCCTACCAGCCCCAGAATCTCTCCTTTATTGATGGAAAAGGAAACATTATTTACGGCCGTGACCCATGTTTTATCCCGCTTGAATTCAGTGCGGAGATTTTTTACTTCCAATAATTTTTCTGACATGGCTTCTCCCTCCCTAGTTCATCTTCGGATCCAGAGTATCCCTGAGACCGTCTCCGAGAAGATTGAAGGCGAGAACGGTAAGGAAAATCAGGATACCGGGAAACAGTACCATATGAGGCGCTGTGTTCAGGTAGTTACGGCCGGTGGAAAGCATCGCGCCCCAGTCGGGCTCTGTAACGTTCGCGCCGAATCCCAGGAAGCTCAAAGAAGATGCAGCCAGGATCGCGGTACCGATACGCATGGTAAAGTTTACGATCATGGACTGGATGGTTCCGGGGAAGACATGAACAAACAGGATACGGCTGTTCTTACATCCCAGGGAACGGGCAACCTCCACATACAGGGATCCCTTAACGGATATTGTGGCGCTTCGTATGATACGGGCGAAAGAAGGCACCGTAAATACCGCAACAGCGATCATAACGTTGACCATACCGGGACCGATGATCGCAACAACGGCGATGGCAAGAAGGATATCCGGGAATGCGAAGAGCACGTCGCAGCATCTCATAATCAGAGAATCAATGAATCCTCCGTAAAAACCTGCGATAAGGCCAAGGATTACTCCTCCTATGGTACCTACGATGGTCGCGATCAGAGCACAGGAAAGAGAAAGCCGGCTTCCTACCATCAGACGGCTGAATACATCCTGCCCGAACTCGTCTGTTCCCCAGATATGTGTGGAACTGGGTCCCTGGAGCAGACTCATGTAATCAGGCTGATCAGGCGCGTAGGGAACAATAAAGGGAGCGATGATCGCCATAAGAATAATAAATATGATAAATATAAGTGAAATCACTGCTGTTTTACGCTTGCAGAATTTCTTCACAAATTCTTTTACTCTGCTTTTCGCCTTGGGAAGTTCTTCAGCAGCAGCAAAATTATTATTTCCTAAATTTTTATTTGTCTGTGCCATGTTTTTCCCTCCTAATCATAACGCACTTTCGGGTTGATCACTCCATAGAGAACATCCACGATCAGATTGATGAAAATATACTCTGCCGCGAAGAACAGAAGCAGCGCCTGCACTACCTTATAATCACGGAAGTTAATGGAATCTACCAGAAGACGTCCCAGTCCGGGGATGGAGAAAACTGTTTCCGCCATAACGGAACCGGAAAGAAGACCGCCGATCTGCAGACCTGCAACGGTGATGATCTCGATCAGTGAATTCTTAAAAGCATGACGCATAACTACAAGGGATTCTTTCAGACCTTTCGCCCGGGCAGTACGCACATAATCCTCGCGCATCGTCTCCAGCATGGAGGAACGGGTAAAACGCGCCAGGATCGCCATGATTCCGGCTCCCATTGTCAGCGAGGGAAGAATGTAACTCTGCCAGGAATCCAGTCCTCCTGTGGGAAGCCAGTTCAACGCCACCGAGAATCCCTGTATCAGTTCAAGACCCAGCCAGAAACTGGGAACGGATATTCCGGAGATCGCAATGATCATTCCCACATAATCCAGGATCCTGCCGTGGAATACGGCGGAAATGATACCCAGAGCAACTCCGATGATCGTCGCCCAGATCATGGCGGATACGGTAAGCATGATCGTCGGTTTCAGTCTGGGAGCGATGGTTTCCACAACGGATTTGCCGTTTCTTATGGAATCTCCAAGATCACCGGTTACAAGGCCCTTCATATACTGGCCATACTGTTTTAAAAGGGGCTGATCCAGCCCGAGCTGTTTTCTTACAGTTTCTACCTCTGCCTGTGTGGAATCCTGTCCTGCGATCAGCTTCGCCGGATCGCCGGGGATCATGTGGATAAACATGAATACCAGGAAGGAAATTACCAGCAAAAGAGGAATGGTACTGAGTAAACGCTTAATAAAATACCGACCCATTTTTTACCTCCTTAGAAAAAAACTGCCGTCCGCGCATCTGTGAATGGTCACAGACGGCTGAACGGCAGTTATCTATTCAGAACATCTTCGTTCTGTTATGCTGCGGCGCCTGTCGCCCCAGTCATTTTATTTGATTGTAGCCTGATTCAGACGCCTTACTTACTGTGCAAGAACTGCGTTGGCAAAGCTGATCGCACCGTCCGGAGCAACATAAGCGCCGGAGAGATAGGACTTGGTGGAGTACAGAAGCTGGTCGCTTGCAAGGAACAGCCACGGGCACTCTTCCCATGCGATCGTCTGCGCCTGTCCGTAGATTTCTGCCTGCTTGTCAGTATCTGCAGTTGCAAGACCTTCGTCTAACAGACTGTCAAACTCTTCGTTGTTGAAGTATGCTGTATTGGCGCTGGTAGGCGGAGCCATGGTGCTGTAAAGCAGGGAACGGAGAGATCCGTCCATAGTGAAGTCAGACGCGGACCAGTTTACATACCACATATTAACTTCCGCTTCTTCCGGCTCAACATAAATCTTGTCGCTTACTGTAGCGGGCTCCATAGGAAGAACTTCTACTTCGATGTTGATCTGTGCAAGCTGCTGCTGGATGAATGTCATACCCTTGATCTCCTGGGTAGAGTTGTCACCCCAGAGTGTAAGGCTGAATCCGTCTGCATATCCTGCTTCTTCCATGAGTTCTTTCGCCTTGTCAAGATCATAGGTATATGCTTCCTGCTCTTTATATCCCGGAATAATGTGAGGAACAACAGAAGAAGCAATCGTTCCGTTTCCTGCATACATAACCTGGATATAAGCTTCTTTGTCAATAGCGTAGTTCATAGCCTGACGAACTCTCACATCAGAGAGCGGCTCCAGATTCATATTCAGAGTTACATATCTCATGATATTGGAGTCTGCTGTCATAACGTTGATGTCGTCGTTGCCTTCGATCGCCTGGATCTGGTCTGCAGGCATCGGATAAACCATATCCGCCTCGCCTGTCTGAAGCATGGCTGTACGGGATCCTGCCTCCGGTACCTCACGGATGGTAACAGTATCTACAGAAGCCGGCTCACCCCAGTAATCTTCATTTTTCTCGAAAGAGGTGTGATCTCCCTCTTCCCATTCTGTACAGATGAAGGGACCGGTTCCTACCGGATGGTTCATGATATCGTTGCCGTACTCTTCCAGAGCGGTCGGGCTGATGATACAGAACTGTGTCAGACGATTGATGAACGGGGACCATGCCTTTGTCAGTTTGAAGATTACAGTGTAATCATCCGGACATTCCACGCTCTCTACACGGGGTGTCTCTGTACCGTCGTCTGCTGTTTCGATAAAGTTTCTTCTCTGACGGAGATTATTCGCCGGATCGATAACACGCTCGTAGTTTGCCTTTACAGCTTCCGCATTGAAATCTGTTCCGTCGTGGAACTTCACGCCCTCGCGGAGATGGAAGGTGTATGTAAGGGAATCGTCGGAAACTTCCCAGCTCTCTGCAAGCTGTCCCTGCATTTCCTGATTCTCATCAAAATACACGAGCATCTCATAGCATCCGCGGGTTGCGGAGATAGCGTTGGTATCCGGAATGTTGGCCGGATCCATGGAACTTACGCTTCCCTCAATGGCAATTACCAGATCGTTGTCCGGTGAGGTTGCCTCTGTGTTGGTAGCCTTTACTGCGTAGCCGTCCTCTGCTTCTGCAGCAAATGCGGTTGCGCCCATGGAAAGTGTCATTGCACCTGCCAGAAGGGCTGCGAGAAGTTTTTTGCGATTTTTCATAAATCTCTCTCCTTTTCTCTTTTTTATTTGTTGACTTGTTACAATTTCGTATTAAATTAAGGGTACAAAAAAAGTATTTCTTACTTTTTGCATCAATGCAGCTTATAGTTAGAAATTAAATATATAACATGCTCCTTTGCATACTCATAAAAAATACTTTGTCTTAATTTGTTGAAAACAGTATATCAACATTCTCTATATTTGTCAATGATTTTTTATTATTTTTTAGTGATTTTTATTGTTTTATCCAATTTCATCCTGTTTTTATTATGAAATAAGACTAAATCATACTTTAAACCGGTATCCCACCCCCCAGATTGTCTCTATATACTGCGGCTTGGCCGTATTAAATTCTATCTTCTCTCTGATCTTCTTGATATGGACGGTTACTGTGGCGATATCCCCCACGGATTCCATATCCCATATTTCCCGGAAGAGCTCGTCCTTGGTAAATACTTTGTTGGGATTCTCCGCCAGGAATGTAAGAAGATCGAATTCTTTGGTGGTAAAGGTCTTCTCTTCCCCGTTCACCCACACTCTTCTTGCAGTCTTGTCGATCTTGATTCCTCTTATCTCGATCACATCATTCTTGGCGGTTCCGGAACCTACGAGGCGGTTGTAACGGTCCATATGGGCCTTCACTCTGGCAACCAGTTCGCTGGGACTGAACGGCTTGGTCATATAATCGTCTGCCCCGAGTCCAAGACCCCGGATTTTGTCTATGTCGTCTTTCTTGGCGGACACCATGATGATCGGAGTATTCTTCTCCTCTCTGATCTGCCGGCAGATATCAAACCCGTCCACCTCCGGAAGCATGAGATCCAGAATGATCAGATCGTATTCTTCTTTCATCGCTTTATCCAATCCTGTATCTCCTCTGTTGGCAATCTCCACTTCGAATCCGGAAAGTTCCAGATAATCCCTCTCCAGATCAGCGATTGCTTCTTCATCTTCAATAATCAGTATTTTACTCATTTCACTGGTACCTCCTGGTATTTTCTCAGAACAAAATACATAATAGTGCCAATTCCCTCACGACTGGTTGCCCATACCTTGCCGCCGTGATCTTCCATGATCTTCCTTACGATAGAAAGCCCTATTCCGCTTCCTCCCTTGGAGGAATTCCTGGAAACATCCGTCCTGTAGAACCGGTCAAAGATATTCGGAAGATCTTTTGCCGCAATTCCCTTGCCGTTATCTTCAATCTCCACCTGTATAAAATCACCCACATCCTTTACCCGGATCTGTATGACGCCTTTCTCTTTATCCATGTATTTAATAGCGTTGCTGACAATATTATAGATCACCCGGCGGATCTGTTCGCCGTCCGCGATCACAAGAACGTCTTTATCCACATAGTTGGCGTAATAAAGCTGTATTCCTCTCGTTTCCAGTTCAAGTCCCACTTCCTCCGCGCAGTCGGCGAAATAGTCCTCCACATTCAGCTTGCTGAATACATAAGGAATCCTGTTGGTATCGATCTTGGAATAAAAAGTAAGCTCATTGATCAGATGATCCATCTCGTTGGTCTTATTATATATGATCCTTACATACCGGTCCATCTTCTCCGGAGTATCCGCTACTCCGTCCATAATTCCTTCCACATATCCCTTCACTGCCGTGATGGGAGTCTTGAGATCATGGGAAATATTACTGATCAGCTCTTTATTCTCCTTATCCATAACAAGCTTCTCTTCCGCAGATTCCTTAAGCCTCCTTCTCATCTCCTCGAAGTCTCTGCACAGCTCGGAAAACTCATCTGTTCCCTCTACTTCCAGGGTAAAATCAAGATTTCCCTCTTTGATATTCTGCGTGGCTCTTCTTAACTTCACCAGAGGGGCCGCTATACTGCGGTAGATCCAGAGACCTACGGAAATGCTGGTAAAAACAAGAATCACCAATACCGTTACATACAAATCCTTCGTCATGATCTGTACGCTGTCCTGTCCGTTAACAGAATCCGCAATGGTAATATCGTATATCTCATTCTGGGAAATCCTGCCGTTTTCAGAATATCTGACCTGATATTCCCTGAATCCATATAGAGCAGCTGTAAAAAGAAGCAGCGGCACAAGAATGACCATCAGAAATCCTACCATAATTCTGGTCTTTAATTTCATGGAATTTCCTCATTTCTTTTTATTTCAAAGGAAATCCGGCGTTTCCACACGTTCATACAAAAGGTATTTCCTATGAAATAAAAAATGGTATAATGATTACATTTTATGTAACCATTATACCATATCGCCGGATTTCAATATCTAAATTTTCTATAAAATCAAAACCAAAAGATTATAGAATTAAAGATATCTCTTAAGGTCTTCCACCTTATCCAGATGCTCCCAGGGAAGATCTACATCTGTGCGTCCGAAATGACCGTAAGCAGCAGTCTGTTTGTAGATCGGTCTTCTCAGATCAAGCATGCGGATGATTCCCGCAGGACGGAGATCAAAGTTTTCTCTGATGATCTCCACAAGTTTCTGATCGGAAAGTTTTCCTGTTCCGAATGTTTCCACATTAATGGAAGTGGGACGAGCAACTCCGATAGCGTAGGAAAGCTGAATCTCACATTTATCCGCAAGTCCCGCCGCAACAATATTCTTTGCCACATAACGGGCCGCGTAAGCTGCGGAACGATCCACCTTGGTGCAGTCTTTTCCGGAAAAAGCTCCGCCGCCGTGACGTCCGTATCCGCCGTAGCTGTCCACGATGATCTTACGGCCTGTAAGACCACTGTCTCCGTGAGGTCCTCCGATAACAAAACGACCTGTGGGATTAATAAAATATTTCGTATTTTCATCTACCATATCCGCGGGGATCACAGCGTCAAGAACATATTTCCTGATATCTGCATGAATCTGTTCCTGCGTTACGTCAGGATCATGCTGTGTGGAGCATACTACCGCGTCGATCCTTACCGGTTTTCCTTCTTCGCTGTACTCCACAGTCACCTGGGTCTTGCCGTCCGGTCTCAAATATTTCAGAGTTCCGTCCTTACGTACCTTCGTAAGCTGACGGGCAAGCTTATGAGCCATATTGATAGCATAGGGCATATATTCCTCTGTCTCATTGGAGGCGAAACCAAACTGGATTCCCTGGTCTCCCGCTCCGATAGCGTCGATCTCGTCTTCTCCCATTTTTGCTTCCAGAGCCTTGTCAACGCCAAGAGCAATATCTGCAGACTGTTCGTCAATCGCTGTGATCACACCACAAGTATCCGCGTCAAAACCATATTTTCCACGGGTATATCCGATTTCTCTTACCGTATCTCTTACAATTTTCTGGATGTCCACATAACCTGTGGAAGTAATCTCTCCCATTACCAGAACAAGACCTGTCGTGATGGCTGTCTCACAGGCTACACGACTCATGGGATCCTGCTCAATCAGAGCGTCAAGGACAGCGTCGGAAATAGCGTCGCAGATCTTATCCGGATGTCCCTCTGTAACTGATTCTGAAGTAAATAAAATTTTTTCCATTTTTGTCTCCTTTTTTAAGAAAAAACAGCCCGAATAATCGGACTGTCTGAAATACTCTTTCAATCCTCTTATTGTTCGATCACTCGCTCAGGTTGGCACCTTCCTCGCCGGAGGGGTTGCCGTGGCTTCACAGATCCTTTGTATCTCCACCACTCTGAATAAAAGGCTGTTCATATGAAATTGCTGCAAAACATACAATATACTTCTTTTATATAATTGTCAAGTATATCTTTAATAAAAATCTCATCCAACCCGGAGACGGAATTTCTGGATTTCCTTTTCACTGGATACCCTCTCAATCTGTGCTCCGAGACTTCTCAGTTTTTCTTCGAAGTTCTCATAACCTCTCTGAATATATACGATATCATCTACTACTGTAACGCCTTCCGCCGCAAGACCCGCAATTACAAGCGCGGCTCCCGCGCGGAGATCCGGAGCGCTGACTCTTGCTCCTGTCAGCTTCTGCACTCCGTCAATAATAGCTGAATTTCCTTCTACTTTAATATTGGCTCCCATCCTGCAGAGCTCGTCCGCATACTTGAAACGATTTTCAAATATACTTTCTGTAACAATACTTGTCCCTTCCGCAAGGGCAAGGGTTACAGCAATCTGCGGCTGCATATCCGTGGGATATCCTGGATAGGGAAGTGTCTTCACATGTGTGCGGTGAAGTCTCTTTCCCGCGCGCACACGCACTGCGTCGTCAAATTCCTCCACTTCACATCCGATCTCTTCAAGTTTCGCTGTAGTTGCTTCCAGATGTTTTGGAATTACATTCTTAACTGTAACGTCTCCCCCTGTAGCAGCAGCGGCAAACATAAACGTACCTGCCTCAATCTGGTCAGGAATAATGGGATATTCTGTACGATGAAGTTTCTCCACTCCTCTGATACGGATAACGTCTGTTCCGGCGCCTTTGATATTCGCGCCCATACTGTTCAGGAAATTGGCAACGTCCACTACATGAGGTTCTCTTGCCGCATTCTCAATGATCGTACGTCCGGGCGCCAGAGATGCCGCCATCATGATATTGATCGTAGCTCCCACAGAAACCACATCCAGGAAAATATGGCTTCCATGAAGATTCTCTGCTTCCGCCACGATAGAACCGTGAACAATCTTTACTTTTGCGCCCAAAGCCCGGAATCCTTTCAGATGCTGGTCAATAGGACGACTTCCGATATTGCATCCTCCCGGAAGAGGAACCTCCGCATGTTTATATTTACCAAGGAGGGCTCCCAGAAGATAATAAGATGCACGTATCTTCTTGATATATTCATAATCCACACTGATTTCCCTGATAGTGGAACCGTTGATCTTCACTGTGGATCTGCTGATACGGTCAACCTGAGCTCCGATACCGGCAATTGCTTCCAATAATACATTGATGTCTCTTACGTCTGGCAGGTTTTCAATTAATATGGTTTCATCCGTCATGATAGCTGCAGAAAGGATTGCAAGAGCCGCGTTCTTGGCTCCTCCTATCTCAACTTCTCCTACCAGCGGATTACCGCCCTTAATTACATACTGTTCCATATAACACCTCTATAATTATTTTACTCCGTAAGCCGAAGCATACGCCAGAAATAATCTATTGTTGTAATGGTTGTCCTGTAAAATGCTCAATTTTGTATTATATCACATTTTTCCCATTTGTAAATAAAAAATTTTCCCGCTCCCGCTCATTCCCTGTTACAGCTTTCTGTCTTTCTCTTCTAGTATCTCCAGAACAGACTTAAGACTTGCTTCCAGATCTTTCCCTTCTTCATCGATCACAATATCCGCATATCTTTCATAAAGCGGACTTCTCTCCTCATACAGTCCGCTTAATGTCTGTCCGTCTTTCAGAAGAACACCCCGACCCTTCAGATTACCGAGGCGTTTTGACAGCGCGTTCAGAGACAGTTTCAGATATATTACAGTACCTGACGATTTCAGATGCTCCATGGCCTCCTCACAGTAGACCACGCTTCCCCCTGTTGCTATCACTGTATTTTCCGTCTCTATAGAAGCATTCACCTGATTTTCAATTTTCTGAAATCCTTCATAACCCTCCCGGGCTATAATTTCGTGTAATTTTCTTTTTTCCTGTTTCTGGATCAGAAGATCCGAATCCAGGAACTGACAGCCTAGCACCTTGGCGAGAACCACTCCCAGAGTACTTTTTCCCACGCCGGGCATCCCTATCAAAATGATATTGTTCATACTGCCTCCAATATCGTAATTTATGCTATACTAATAAATTCTATCATATAATGACATATTCTGCAATCCCTATATGATTTCAGCCGTTTTTCAGCGTTTTTTTGCATTTTTTGGAGTTTTTTTTAACACTGTAGCCAAAAGTTCCTATCTTCTTTCCTGTTCCCATGTATTCACCGTGGGAATAAACAAGAGGTTTCGCTTTGTTCAGGTCAAACCGGTTGTTTTCGTCCATATATTTCTCATCTGCATGGACCGCCACAACCTCTGCGATGAACATATGATGAGAACCCAGTTCTTTGATTTCTTTTACTTTACATTCTATGGATACAGGCGATTCTTTTATCATTGGAGCTTTTATGATATCCGCCTTTTCCCTGGTAAGCCCCATCTCCCTGAATTTATCCACATCTTTACCTGACTTCACTCCGCAGTAATCAGTGGCGAAAGCCAGCTCTTCCGTGGTGAGATTGATAACAAATTCTCCTGTATCCCGGATCATCTGATAGGAAAAACGTTCCGGACGCACCGATATGGAAACCATGGGAGGGTTGGTGCATACCGTCCCCGCCCATGCCACTGTTATAATATTATCTTTTCCTTTTCCATCTGTTACGCTGACCATTACGGCGGGAAGAGGATAAAGCATATTTCCCGCCTTCCATCTTTGTTTTGACATTTTTTTCCTCTCTTATTCAGGCATACTCACCGCTGGACATCAACTGGGCGGCTTCCATAAGAGCCGGGATCAGCTGTTTTTTGCGGGATACCACACCCTCCAGAATGAATGAATCGTCTTCAGGCTCCATCTGAAAAGCGCTCTCCGCCATTTCCCTGCTTCCTTCTCCATAATACAGAAGCTCTGTGGAACGGTTCATAATGCTGGTAAGCATGAAATAAACCCTGGAAACGCCGTGACGTCCGCATTCGCTGACCATGAAAGGCTGAAGTTTTTTCTTGATCGCCTTTAGTTCTTCCTCGTCCATGGAGCTGATCTGTCCCACTCCGAAAGTAATATCTCCCTCCGCAATAAACTTCTTGTAATCCTGATAGAAAATCTCCTCCGGAGATTTGTCTTTCAGATTGCTTCCCGCCCGGAACATCTCCCTCGCAAATTCCTCGATGGAAATATCCGCGATAAGAGCAAGAGCGCCCGCTGCCATTTTATCCTGCAGCGTACATGTGGGAGAACGGAACATAAGCGTATCCGATATGATAGCCGCGCAGAGAAGTCCCGCGATCTTCGGCTCTATCTCCAGCTTCTGCTCGCCGTAGATCTGATACATGATCGTTCCCGTGCATCCTACCGGCTGGTTGCGGAAATTGATGGGCTGCATGGTCTGAAGAGTTCCCAGTTTATGGTGATCGATGATCTCAAGGATTTCCGCCTTTTCAATATTGTCCACCGCCTGGTCCACTTCATTATGGTCCACAAGGACCACTTTCTTCCTGTGCATATCCAGAAAATTACGTCTGGATATGGTTCCCACACATTTTCCTCTCTGATTGATCACAGGAAAAGCGCGGTGGCGGTGTTTGATCATTACCTCCTGGATATCGTCCGTGAAGTCTTCCGTATGGAAAGTTACCAGATTCTCGGTTTTCATTATGAATTTAACAGGAATACTCTGGTTGATCAGTCTGGAAATGGTAAACGTATCCATGGGGGAAGAGATAATGATGATACTCTTCTCATGGGCAAGTTTGATTACTTTTTCTGTAACCTTTATATTCATTCCCACGATAATGCAGCTGACGTTCAGTTCAATGGCCTTGAGATGATCCTCCTCCCTGTTTCCCAGGATGACCATATCATTTTCTTTCACATAATCTTCCAGCATATCCGGATCCGCGGTTCCAACCATCACCTTGCCTTCCGCGAAATATCCGTGCTCATTTCCCTCCACCACTTCGCCGTTTAAGGTTTCCGCGATCCTTTTATACTGGGTTTTCGCTCTGGAAAGAAGATAACTGTCCGTGGTATCCATATAGGTCTTGGCTATATCCCCAATGGTGATAAGGCCTTCCAGCCCTCCGTCCTTATCTCTGATGGGAAGAGATACGATACTGTTTTCCTGCATCAGATCCCAGGCGTTCTTCAGAGACATGTTTTTATCTGTATCGGGGCTTTCCCTGATATCCATGTCTTTTACCTGAGTTCCTATATTGCTCAGATAACCCGGAGGCTGCACCCCGAAACGGTTCAGCACATATTCTGTTTCCTCGTTGATCTGTCCCGCCCTTTTCGGAACATATTTTTTATTCTGGAAAGTTCTGTTCTTGATATCACAGTAGGCGATAGCAGAACAGATGGAATCTGTATCCGGATTCTTATGTCCGATAACAAAAATTTTATCCTGTTTTTTCATGATATCCTCTTCCTTATATCCTGATATAATCCATCAGTCCAGTTTGATATTTGCGAAAAGAGATCCCAGAGACGTGGTTGCCTCCTGTCCTGCGTCGGGAGCTTCGTAAACTTCCTCTTCCTCTATTTCTTTTGCCATAAAGTCCGAGGCTTCTTTGATACTCAGACTTAATTTGCCGTCCTTAACAGCGGTGACTTTAACTTTTACCTTATCTCCCACGGACAGTACCTCTGACGGTTTTTTGATTCTCTTTTCACAGATCTGGGAAATATGCACCAGTCCGGAAAGACCGTTTCCAAGATCCACAAAAGCGCCGTAAGGCTGAAGGCTTTCCACGGTTCCCTCCGTCACAAGTCCCGGCTGTACGTTGGAAATTTTATTTTTTCTTTCTTCTTCCGCTTTTTCTCTCAGTATCTCTTTGGCGGAAAGGATAAGTTTTTTATTCTCTTTATCCAGATCGATAACCTGAACCTGTACATGCCTGTTCAGATATTCCTCTGTATCCTCCACATAACTCAGCGCCAGTTTAGACGCCGGAATAAATCCTCTCACACCCTCTACATAGGCGATGACTCCTTTATTGGTAATCCCTTTTACCACAACGTCAAGGATCTCTCCGGAATCTTTGTATTCCTTCAGTTTATCCCAGGCAAGGATATCGGAAGCCTCCACACGGGAAAGAAGGATATTTCCGTTTCCGTCGTCTTTGCGCACTACTGTCGCAGATACCTCGTCTCCCGGATGTACTTCTTCTTTCAAATTGAATCCCGGTTCCCTACTGTAATCCTCAGCCGGGATCACTCCTTCCGCATAGTATTTAAGATCAAGGATCACTTCTTTTTCGTCGACACTTACTACAGTCCCTGTAAGAATATCTCCTTCTTCTATTTTTTTCATGGACTGCTCCAGTTCTTTTTCATAATCTTTCATAGTTTCAGCCATAATATCCTACTCCTTTT
>DSLMC04103__coassemble_469_pt1 | contig 32040 bp, 26 predicted proteins | sample DSLMC04103__metabat2_low_PE_036 | metagenome-assembled genome bin DSLMC04103
CAGCTTGGTGTCCTCCTGCTCCAGTATAGAATACACCTTGGATTCATAGAATTCTCTGGATGCAGCCATTTCATCCACAGGGAAGTTCTCACAAATCAACTGAACAACCTGGGGAACCAGTATAGTCAAAATCGCTTCAAATTTTTTATCTGCCATCAAAATTCCTCCTCCGGCACAGTGCCGACAAACCGCAGATAAGACAGAGACTTTTCCGTTGTCAGCACCAATTGATTATATAGCTTCTTGATTTTGAGCTGCTCCAGGGTCTGTTCCTTGGTCAACACGCCAGCGGTATAGAGGGTAAACGTGCGGTACACATCATCATTGGCAACCGGCCCAAAGATAAAATCATAGGCTTCACCCTCATAATTGCCGGATCGGTTATCTGATACAAAATCCAGCCACGCTTCTCCCGGCTCATCAAAACGCAGGATAGAGCACTCTGAAAAAGCGATATTCTCGTCAATCTCATAAATGCTGACTGCCCTTTGGCCGTTTTTCCGGCGCTTCGCCACCTTATCAGCAAAGCTGATTGCCTGAGCCTTATTGGTTGTGGTATAAAAACCAAACCCAAAGTCCAAAAAGCGATTTTGCTGGATCAGCTTTGGTTCCGATACGACCAAATTGCTGCCATGAAATAAAATCATAATTGTCCCTCCAATGCTTTCTCGGCAATCGCACGTTCCTCCTGCAAAGATCGGATCATCGTTTCGATATGCCTGCGTTTTTCCACTTGCTCTCGAACTGCCTCCACATTCTTTTTGGGGATGTACCTTGAGATCACCTTTTTTCCCTCACGATACTTCAAATAAAAATATGTGGATTGCCTGACCTTCTTTTCAGAAATAGTGCCTTTGGGGAGCGTCTCCAGTTCCTCTTGGTATTTTGTCAGCATACGGTCAATGCGTTCTTTCTCCTGCAAGACGGTACTCAAAATCAAATTCAACCTCATCACCCATCTTCATTATACACAACAACATCGGGAAAATCAACGTTAGGTTGTGTATTTCTGCGGGAGCCATTTCTTATTTTAGTATGTAAAAACGGTGCATGGTATTCAATTTTTCGTTGGTCATTGTATCCTCCTTTACCGTGCCAACTCCTCACTCCTCCGGGCAGGCACATCCTCGCCCTGCTTTTTGTTCATTTATTCCGGAATATGATAAACATCTATCTGAATCTCATCATCGTCCAGCTCTATTTCCACCCAGTAGTCTCGAATCCGATAGCCCTGATGCCAGTCCTGCAATGAAATAGATTTCCAGTGTCTCAAAATCTATCAAACAGAGCTTGTCCGTATGCTCCAACTCCGGGGCCTGAACATGACACGGGAAACTCTGGTAAAAATTGAAAGAGGAATCCGGCATATCACCGGGACGCAGCTCCGTGGCATCCGTGACTGCCTGGAAACAAGTTATGATGAACTGCTGAAATAAGAACAGCCGCAGTTGTATTTTTTATCAAGCCACGGCATATAATGAAAAAGAACTGATTTTGCATTACAGGAGATTTTTTCATGTCAGATGTAAAACAGTTATTAACTTTTCCGATGATTCGTCTTCTGCAATCTCATTATCGCCATAAGAAATTATTCTCTGATCGCCGTCTGAAAAATCTGAATATGCTCCATTTCCTGATGTTCTTACTTTAATATTTCTTTTTCGTAAATGAGTTGCATTGTATCCCCGTGGAACGGTTATCTCAATTCGATTGTATTCCCGGTCAGTAAGCTCATGGATATAAAGAGCTGTTTCTCCGGAATATATAATATTTGGATTTGCTTTCTGCAAAATATATAGTTCATCCGGCCAGATATCCATTATTCTCATCGGACATTTCATTTAAAATATCTTTCTTCATAATATCGCCATCTCCAGCGTAATATCATCTACCCCTGTAAATGCATTTACCATCAGCGACATTTCCATATCAGAATCAGCCTTTATCAGATCTCTGTCCACGTTGTACCATATTTTCGCCCATTGATAAGGATCAGATCCGGTATATTCTCCGGATAGAGTATAATTATTCATGTCATTTCCGTCATAAGGATTCATCTGAAAATCCGCCGGCGCAGTCTCGTCGCTGTTTTCTGTCTCCTCCTGTGCCGCCGGTTCCGCTGCGTAAACTGCAGCGGGGCAGAACATCGCCGCCGCTACCAATACTGCCAGTACCTTATGACCTGGACACGTTTACTTTCTCGGACATATGAGATATGATATAAGTAGATATAAAGATAATGTCCGGCACGGATGCTATTTGAACTCCGCGGCTTTTTTCTGGTACGGAAAAAATCTGCTGAAAACTCAGGAGGAGAACACCATGTTTGAAGTTTATTATGCGGAAGATGACGAAACCATTGGCAAATCTGTAAAAGAATACTTAGAACAGCAGAATTGCAAAGTAGCTGTTTTTGATAGAATTGCCGATGTCAAGAAAGCGTTGATCGGGCATTTGCCTACTATCGTCTTGCTGGACTGGAATATGCCGGACGGACAGGAGCATGAATTGTGCCTCTGGATCCGGGAAAGGTGGAAGGCCCTGCCTGTTATCTATTTGACAGTCCGGGACGATTCTCATGACATTGTTGCGGGGTTCCAAAACGGGGCGGATGATTATGTGGTAAAACCCTTTGATCTTGATGTTTTATATTCCCGTATCCTGGCGCTGCTGCGGAGAGCAGAATGCGTAACCGACACGAAACTCTTCTGTGACGACTTGATGTTGGATAAGGAGAAAACGGCTGTCTATGACGGACAGAAAGAAATCGCTGTAAGCCAGCCGGAATACCAGGTTCTCCTGATCCTGATGGAAAACAAGGGAAAAACCATCACCAGAAACCAGTTATTAGAGCAGGTCTGGGACCGCAGCGGAAACTATGTAAATGACAATACGCTGACAGTCGCAATGAAAAGGCTGCGGGAAAAGCTGAATCATCCAGCCTGCTTAAAAACAATCCGAAGCTTTGGCTACCGTATGGAGGACACAAAATGAGTGAAAAATGGAAACAAAAAATACTTCTGGTTTTTCCGTTTGCTGTTCTTGCGGCAGGCATGATCCTTTCCTCCGCTTTCTTCCTGCACACGTACCGGCAGATCGCCTTTGAACACACCTCGTCATTATGCGAAACCATATTGGTAAATTCTCCTGAAGCAGAGCCACATTTATTAGCGGCCCTGAAAGACTATCATTCACTGACGGAACAGGAACTTGAGGGCAACGATTATCTGGAAAAATACGGTTATCGGGCCGATGATTTTTGCTACGATTTTCCTCCGGATACAGTACTTTTCCCAATTCTGCTTTTCCTTCCGGCCGCCTGCCTTTTTGCAGCCGGAATCTTTCTGTCCCGCAGAAAAAATCGAAAACGGATTGATGATTTGACTGTGTATCTTGAGAAAGTCAACACCGACGCGGCCGGGACATTGATACAGACGAAGGAAGATGAATATTCCCACTTACAGGACGAAATATACAAAACTGTCACCATGCTTTATCAAACAAAAGAAAAGGCAGTTGCCGCAAAGAAAAATTTTGCAGAGAACCTGGCTAATATCGCACACCAGCTGAAAACGCCCATCACAGCGGCCTTTTTGTCGTTGCAGCTTATGGAAAAAGAAATTCCGGGGGCTTACGCAGAACAGGTCAGACAGCAGTTGAAACGATTGAATCGTCTGGAAGAAGCCCTGCTCACGCTTTCCCAAATCGATGCCGGAGCGCTGCCGCTCAAGCGGGAAAAAGTCGATCTTTATACTGTGTTAAATCTGGCGGCAGATAATCTGAACGATCTATTACGGAAAAATCATATTACTGTTGATATTCCGGAAAATGGCTGTATTGAATTTTCAGGGGATCTGGAGTGGACAATGGAAGCTCTCATCAATCTTATAAAAAATTGTATGGAACATTCCAAACCGGACGGCGTAGTCCATTGCGACTACTCAGGCAATCCTCTCTATGTAGAAATTCGGATATGGGACGACGGAGCGGGCTTTGACACAGAGGACTTGCCTCATCTTTTTGACCGTTTTTACAGAGGGCGGCGTGCAGTCCCCAATGGAATCGGTATCGGCCTGGCTCTTGCCCGTTCTATTTTTGAATTGCAGAATGGAACCATAACCGCCTGTAATCTGCAAAATGGCGGTGCCTGTTTTGAAATAAGGATATACCGTCACTGAGATGTCACTTTACTTTGTTATACTGTACGCAAGACCATTTAGTAGAGACACCCTTCGGGTGTACCTTTATGCCGTATAAAGCATGGCGAACAGCGGAAAGGAGAAAGTGACATGGAAATACTAAAATGTGAAAATGTCCGAAAGGTATATGGTTCTGGAAACAGTCAGGTCGTGGCGCTGGATCACATTGACCTGTCCGTACAAAAAGGTGAATTTGTAGCAATCGTAGGGGCATCCGGTTCGGGAAAATCTACACTGCTGCATATTTTGGGAAGTGTGGATAAGCCCACAGAAGGAAAAGTCCTGATAGAAGGGACAGAACTGTCTGCCATGAACCGGACACAGGCAGCCATTTTCCGGCGCAGGAAGGTCGGGCTGGTCTATCAGTTTTATAACCTTATCCCCACCCTTACCGTCCGAAAAAATATTCTCATGCCGCTCCTGTTAGACAAGCGTAATCCTAATAAAGAATACTTTGAGCAGATCGTACATTCACTGGGAATCGAAGATAAACTGGAATCACTGCCCAGCCAGCTTTCCGGCGGACAACAGCAGCGTGTTGCTATCGCCCGTTCTTTGATCTATCGTCCGGCGCTCTTGCTTGCTGATGAACCCACCGGCAACCTGGACCGGAAAAACGGAGAGGAAATTATTGACTTATTAAAATTATCCAACCGTAACCTGGACCAGACGATTCTTCTGATCACCCATGATGAAAAGATTGCATTAGAGGCGGATCGAATTATCACTATAGAGGACGGGAAAATCATCGGCGATCATTTCCGTAATACAGCCGAATGGCATAAAGGCATCCTTAAGGAGAAAGGTCGGTGAAGGATATGTGGAAAGACTATTCGGTAGGATTTATCAAAAAGAATCGGGCTTCCAGCATATCCGTTCTTGTCGCGGCGTTTATTTCTGCTCTGTTTCTTTCTTTGCTGTGCGGTTTGTTTTATAACTTCTGGAATTATGAAACAGAATCCGTTGTTTTAGAAGAAGGAAACTGGCAGGGACGCATCAGCGGGGCGTTTGAAGAAAATGAAGTGTCCGAAATTGAAAATTTCGCCAATGTAAAAACGGCTGTGATCAGTGAGGATTTATCAAATGATCAAACTCTTGTAGTTGATATCTGCTTTGATAACATGAGGGCTGTGTATCAGGATATGCCTCTTATCGCCAGACAGTTAGACGTTCCTGAAACTTCCGTATCGTATCATGAATCACTGTTGTCAAATTATTTCATCAACAATCCGCAGGACGGCAGTCCGCCCTTATTGATGGCTTTTTATCTCTTTGTACTTCTGCTTGTGTCGGTGTCTTTGATTTTAATCATTCATAACTCGTTTGCTGTATCTATGAATGCCCGTGTACATCAGTTTGGTATCTTTTCCAGTATTGGGGCGACGCCGGGGCAAATTCGCACCTGTCTTTTACAGGAAGCGGCGATGCTTTGCGTGATTCCTGTTTTGATCGGAAGTTTTGTCGGAATCGCTTTGACCTTCGGAGCCATCCAGGCAGTCAATGTTTTCGCAGATGGTATTGTCGGCCGGCATGAAGCTGCCTTTGCCTATCATCCGCTGGTGTTTGCAGTCACGATTCTGACCTCGTTTTTGACGGTGCTGATTTCTGCATGGCTGCCAGCAAGAAAATTAAGCAGGATGACACCGCTGGAAGCCATAAAAAATACGGGGGAATTGCAACTGAAGCAGAGAAAAGAATCCCATATTCTTTCGCTTTTATTTGGAACCGAAGGGGAACTTGCCGGGAATGCGCTGAAAGCACAGAAAAAATCTCTGCGAACCGCCACGCTGTCTTTGACCCTTTCTTTTCTGGCCTTCACTCTCATGCTGAGTTTTTTTACTCTCTCCGGTATCAGTACAAATCATACCTATTTTGAACGCTACCAGAATGCCTGGGATGTAATGGCAACCCTTGAGGACATAAACATCGAGGACTTTTCTCATACGGAGGAAATCCATGCGTTGCCGGATGCAGACAGTGTGATTTATCAAAAGGCAGACGCCGTTTGTTCTGTTCCGGCGGACGACGTCAGCGAAGAAGTTAAAAATCTGGGTGGCCTTGAAACAATTGCTGGAAGCGATGTCAGTATGGCAGATGGGATTTATACCATTCAGGCTCCTGTTGTAATCATGGATGACAGCAGCTTTGCCATGTACTGTGAACAGATTGGCGTTTCTTCAGCCGAGAACGGAAGTGTTGTTCTGAACCGTATCTGGGATAACATAAACAGCAATTTCAGATACAAAGAATATGTTCCGTTTTTGTCAGAGAACCAGGACACGATGACTCTGCAAAACCCGAACGATGCAACTGCGGCTGTGGTACTCCCGGTCCTGGGTTTTACACAGGAGCCGCCGGTTTTGCGAGAAGAATATAATAACTATGCTTTAGTTCAATTTGTGTCCCTTTCCACCTGGAAACAAATCGGAGAGACGATTGGAAATGCTGAACCGGACACCTGTATCCGTATTCTTTCAGAAAGGGAGAGAACTCTAACAGAACTGAATGCCATTGAGACTGAGCTGACAAATGTGCTGGACCATAACATTTCTTTCGAGATAGAAAACCGGATTCAGGAAAAGATAGACAACGACGCCATGCTGAGCGGATACAAACTGGTAATTGGGGCGCTGTGTGTCCTGCTGGCCTTCATCGGGATCGCCAACGTATTTTCCAACACGCTGGGATTTATCCGGCATAGGAAAAGAGAATTTACCAGATATATGTCCATCGGCATGACGCCGGAAGGTATGCGAAAAATGTTTTTGATCGAGACCCTCGTTATAGCGGGCCGCCCCGTCCTGATCACACTGCCGGTTACCGCTGTGTTTGTGTGGTTGATGATAACGGCAAGCTACCTGAATCCAATGGAATTTTTAGCAGTGGCTCCCATTGTTCCTATCCTGCTTTTTATCGTGACACTTTTTGGCTTTGTGGCACTGGCATATTATCTGGGCGGCAGGCAAATTCTGAAGTGCGATCTGGCAGAAGCACTTCGAACTGATTATATGGGATAATGACCGCAAAGCGGTTATTATCCCTGCGCATGGGCGATTTCTGCGGAACCAAGTCGCTGCGCTTCAGGTTTTAAAAGGAAAAGGCTGTGACGATGTCACAGCCCAGGTAATTACAGCTCCACTTTGGACGCATAATCTGCGGCAATATTTCCTTCCACGTCATCCTCCGTAGTATATTCCCGCGTCGGTGTATGGCTCATAGCAAACTGGAAAAGATTCTCGATTCTTCGCCTGACCGATTCCGTAATCGCACGAATACGGACTTCATCCATATAGTCCTCCGTTCCTTCTGCGGTCAATACACTCTCAATCAGTCTATCCACATCTTCCAGCCGTTCAAAATTAATCCAGCTAAAATCAGTCACCAGTTTTAACTGCTCTGCATGATGGTTTTTAAAGGGCTTGCAGACTATATCTTTCTCCGAACGTATCTGCATAGGCGTTTTATCGTAACCCAGAGAGGAACCGCTGTCATAAATCGGCGCGAAACCAATCCACTGAAGGGTTTCCGCCTCCCGCAGCGCGCCGAAATTATTAAAATGCCGGTCTTCATTGGCAATAATATAGTCCAGAACGATCATGCGGTCAAGAAATGAAATGGCGTCCTGAATGCCAAGCCCTCCGCAGCAGTTGACAAAATGCTGGTACACCGAGACGCTGTTGCTTTTTTTCTGCGTTTTGAGGATACGCCATGCCGGAACCAGCTCCGTATCCCTTGTGATAAAATCTTCGCATACACTGTACGGCGCACCTCTGTTCCAGGTAACTTCATACGGTACATAAGGAATACCGAGGCGCTCCATGATCCCGACAGCAATGACTTCATTAAAGGGCTGCTGGCGGAATGGGTTGCTGCCGCCTTTTACCAACTTCCTTTTCCCGTCCATGATCTTCCAGCGTTTTTTCAGGTTTCCGTCCGAAGTATTATCCGGGGAGGAAAAATCCAAAACGTCCGCTTTCTTATTCGCCCCGAACAGGACGTCGCCGATATCGTCAGAAAAATCATTGTCAAAGAAATTGAAGGCGTCCCAGGTCAGACCGGAACCCTCCGGACAGATCCAATATTGATCCGACAGGCTCAGTCCATAACAGCGCACCAAAAGCATCTTTGTACTGGCGATTTCCAGAGTCTCCAGCGCCTCCCGGATGCCGGACCGGCTTGCGGGAATGGACCGGTCGGTCCACCACTCGTTTAACGCCGCCCTGTCAGCGACGCCTTTTTTCACTGTGATTCCCACAGGAAAATGCTCCGGTGCATAAACCATGCCGGTCTTTTGTATGAATCCGGTGGCGTCATCTAATTCTATCTCCGCCACAGCGATCCGTTTATGCATCAAGGTACACTTCAAGCTGTTCACCTCAACTATTCTTTTTTACAGTCTTACTTTCAACAGCAGATTTCTTTACACTTTTTGTTCCGCCTGTCGTCTCATTCTTCGCAGCTACCGCTTTCTTCACAGCCGGTTTCTTCTTTTCTGCTGCTGCCTTTTTCGCAGCCGGTTCCTTCTTTTCCGCGATTTTCTTCGCAGCTGTTTCCTTGGTCACTGCTGTTTCTTTCTTTACGGCTGTTTTCTTCGCCGCAGTTTTTTTCACTGCTGTCTTTTTCGCCGCGGTCTTCTTTTCCTTCTTCTCTTCCGGTGTGCAGGAGAATATTGCGGCTCCCAGAGCCGGTACTGTGATCTTGATGGAATTTTCCCTCTCGTCGCACTCCTCTGCCCTGCTTGTCTTGACTCTCGGATTCGTCATTCCCTCTCCGCCGTATTCCTTCCGGTCAGTATTGAAGATTTCCTTATATTTTCCGTGGAAGGGCACTCCCACCTGATATTTCTCATAGGGAATTCCCGCGAAATTGAATACCGCGAGGATCGTCTCTTCCGGTTTGTCCGTCTTGCGGAGGAAAGTAAGGACATTTTCCTCATATTTCATCAGCTGGATCCACTCGAATCCGTCATAGTCGTCGTCCTTCTCATAGAGAGCCGGATGTGATCTGTACAGCCCGTTCAGATCACCGATAAACGCCGCGAGTTCGCCGGTCACTTCTCTGTCCGGGGCAGTCATCTTGCATCCCGGATGAAGGGTCAGATAAGTATAGGCGGCTTTTACCTGAGCGATCTTCTGTGCCGTGTTTCCCGGCAGTCTTTCCATGAAATTCTCCAGGCTGCCCACATCTCTCGTTCCAAGGGTAAGGATATAGTGTTCACTGTAGGCGTATATCATGGACAGGGTAAGCTGGTCGTGAGCCTCTTTTCTCTCCAGGGGATCTCTGGAAAGATAATCCAGAAAATCTTTCGTCCATCCCTGATTCCACTTGTAGTCAAAGCCCGGATGATCGTCTTCCACACTCTCGGTAAGCTCGGGCCACAGCCCGTCCTCCTGGGCGATAAGCAGCGCTCCGGGGATATTTTTCTTCACGACAGAATTCAGATGTTTCAGGAACTCCAGCGCCGCGAGATTTTCGTTGGTTCCGTATATATTCGGAGTCCACTGGCCCGGTTCCCTGCCGTAATCCAGGTACAGCATGGCGTCCACATCGTCGAACCTTAAGCCGTCCGCGTGATAAACCTCCAGCCAGTAAAAGGCGTTGGCGATCAGGAAATCCAGCACCATGGGGCTTTCGTAATTATAGAGCAGCGTTCCCCACATGGGATGCACCGCCGCGGACGGATCCGCGATCTCATAAAGGGGAGTTCCGTCAAAAAGTTCCAGTCCTCCTTCTGTTCTCGGGAAAGCGGCCGGCGTCCAGTCCAGGATCACGCCGATCTCTTCTTTATGGAGCTCATTGACAAACCTGTTAAAATCCTCCGGCAGCCCGAATCTTCTGTCCACCGCGTAATATCCGTATGTGGAATAGGGGCCTGCGGCGTCATCCAGATACGCCGTTACCGGATGAAGCTCCACATGAGTATAGCCAAGTTTCTTTGCGTGGGCGGCAAGTTCTCCGCCGTCTTTCCACTGATGGATATCTGTCTCCAGAATAGTCAGCGGCTGTTTTCTGTCCCCGTATTTCTTACGGTTCTTCATCCAGGCGTCGTCATCCCAGGTGAATTTCTTCAGGTCGGCCACCACGGAAGCGCTGGCGGGAGGACATTCCACTGCCGCGCCGTAGGGATCGGTTTTCCATTTTACCTCTCCGCCCTTTATTTTGATCTCATATTTATAAAGATCCCCTGCCTTGGCTTCGGGCACAAAAAGCTCGAAAATGCCGGACATAGGCATCCTGTGCATGATGTGGCGCCTACCGTCCCATTTGTTAAAATCGCTCACCACGCTGACGCTTACCGCATTGGGCGCCCAGACCGCGAAGCTGACGCCTTTCGTTCCGTTTACCGTCACAGGATGGGCTCCCAGCTTGTCGTAGGCGTGATAATAAACGCCCGCGCAGAAAGCCTTTTCCTCATCTTCTGTGATCTGCCCGTCAAAGGCGTAGGGATCTGCGTATTCTTCTGTCTCCCCGTCTTTCGTCACAAGGAATTTGTATGCGGGGATCTTACGTCCGGGAATAAGAGCCGCGAAATAACCCGCCTCGTCTTCCTGTTCCGTCGGATATGTCCTGCCGCCTGATTCTATTTCCACCTTCTCCGCATCCGGGAAGAAGCCCTGGATCAGAACGCCCTCCGGGGTAAGCCTGGGGCTCATCACGTCTCTGGGCGACGCCTCTTCTCCGTATACAACAGCCTCTATTCTCGGCCAGTCCATATAATCGTATGCTTTCACGTCCATTATTCCCTCCTCCAATCTTTATATCAGGGCCAGAAGACTCCTGACAGATTCAGTCCTGTTATAGATTCAGTTTATCATTTTTTTCGGTAAAAATAAAGAATATAACGAAATTTGTTTGACAAAATCACTTTACTAGGATAAATTGGATATATGGACATTTCCCGGTTTTCCGGGAGTGTTTTCGTAAGTGTTAAGGAGGGATTCTTATTATGCAGAACAGGTTATTTGACGTGACAGCTCTCGGCGAGCTGCTTATTGATTTTACTGAAAACGGTACAAGCTCACAGGGCAATCCTCTCATGGAGGCCAACCCCGGCGGCGCTCCCTGTAATGTTCTTGCCATGCTGGAACGCCTTGGCAAGAAGACGGCTTTCATCGGCAAAGTGGGAAAAGATATGTTCGGCAACCAGCTGAAGGCCGCTGTGGAAGAGGTGGGAATCGACACAAGGAATCTGATCATGGATGAAAACGTCCACACCACCCTTGCCTTTGTCCACACCTATCCGGATGGCGACAGGGATTTTTCCTTCTACCGTGATCCCGGCGCGGACATGATGCTGACAAAAGACGAGGTGCAGAAGGAGCTTATCGAAAACTCCCGTATTTTCCACTTCGGCACACTCTCTTCCACTCATGAGGGCGTCCGCGAGGCAACCCGCCACGCCATTGAACTGGCGAAGGAGGCCGGATGTATCATAACTTTCGACCCCAATCTCCGCCCGCCTCTCTGGAAGTCGCTGGACGACGCCAGAAAAGAAATCGAATACGGCATGACGAAATGCGACGTGCTGAAGATTTCCGACAATGAAGTGGAATTTCTCTTCGGAACCACAGACTATGACAAAGGGGCTGCCATGATCCGTGAGAAATATAATATTCCTCTTGTGCTTATCACCATGGGAAAAGACGGCAGCCGCGCGTATTACAAAGATCTCCGTGTTGAGGCGGCGCCCTTCCTTCAGGAGAACACCATCGAAACCACCGGAGCGGGCGACACCTTCTGCGCAAGTACACTGAACTATGTTCTGGAGCACGGCCTTGAGGATCTCACAGAAGAAAATCTGAAAGAACTCCTCACATTCGCCAACGCCGCAGCTTCGCTCATCACCACCAGAAAAGGCGCGCTTCGTGTAATGCCTTCCCGCCAGGAAGTATTGGACTTCATAGAATCAAGACGTTAAAAAAATCCCCGTCTCTACAGACGGGGATTTTCTTTATCTTACAACACGTACTTTGGCTACGCCGTCCACAGCTTTCAGTTCGTCAAGCGCTTCTTTTGAAACCGCGCTTTCCAGATCGATCAGTGTGTAAGCGTATCCGCCTTTACTCTTATTGGTCATATCCGCAATATTGATGCCCTCGCCGCCGAGGATCTTGGTGAACTGGCTGATCATATTGGGGATATTTTTATGGGTAATGGCAATTCTTCCAACTGTTACGCAGCTTCCCATGTCACAGTTGGGGAAGTTCACGGAATTTTTGATATTTCCGTTTTCCAGGAAATCTCTCAGTTCTTTTACCGCCATCACCGCGCAGTTCTCCTCGGATTCCTCCGTGGAAGCGCCCAGGTGGGGCGTAACAAGGATTCCCTCGCGGCCTGCCACGATGGGATTGGCGAAGTCTGTTACGTATTTCTTTACCTTGCCGCTTTCCAGCGCGTCGATCAGCGCTTCCTCGTCTACCAGAAGATCTCTGGCGAAGTTAAGAAGAACCACACCGTCCTTCATTTTCGCGAAAGCGTCTCTGTCGATCATCTTCCTGGTGCTGTCCAGCAGCGGAACATGGATCGTAATATAATCGCACTGGCTGTAGATCTCATCCAGGGTTTTGCTGTGTTTGATCGTTCTGGAAAGATTCCATGCGGCGTCGATGGAGAGATAGGGATCGTATCCGTAAACTTCCATTCCCAGATGGGTAGCGGAATTGGCTACGAGCGCGCCGATGGCTCCCAGTCCGATGATACCCAGCTTCTTGCCGCTGATCTCGCAGCCGGCGAACTGTTTTTTCTGTTTCTCCGCCAGCTTGTCGATGTTTTCTTTATCCTTCTGCTGGGCGACCCATTCGATCCCGCCTACGATATCACGGGATGCAAGGAGCATTCCGGCAAGCACCAGTTCTTTTACGCCGTTGGCGTTGGCTCCCGGTGTGTTGAACACTACGATACCCTTCTCCGCGTAATCGTTCACAGGGATATTGTTTACGCCTGCGCCTGCGCGGGCAACAGCCACAACAGAATCGGAAATCTCCATGTCATGCATTTTCGCGCTTCTGACAAGGATGGCGTCCGCGTCGTCCGCTGTGTCTGTTTTTTTATAATTATCGCTGAACATATTTAATCCGACTTCGGAAATAGGATTAAGGCAATGATACTGAAACATTACGCATTCTCCTCCTCAAATTTTTTCATAAAGGCAACGAGCGCCTCCACGCCTTCTTTCGGCATGGCGTTATAGATGCTGGCTCTCATTCCGCCCACGGTCCTGTGGCCTTTCAGATTCACCAGGCCCGCCGCTTTTGCTTCTTTTACAAACTTCGCGTCGAGATCTTTGTCTCCGGTGACAAAAGGAACATTCATGAGAGACCGGGAAGCCGGCTCTACAGTTCCCTTAAAGAGGCTGCTCTGATCCAGGAAATCATAGAGGATCTTTGCTTTCTCTTCATTTCTTCTCTTCATCTCTTCCAGTCCGCCCATGGCTTTCAGCCATTTGAAGACTTTGCCGCAGATATAGATGCAGTAGCTGTTGGGCGTGTTGTAAAGAGATCCCGCGTCCGCGTGGGTCTTATAGGTAAGCATGGTGGGCGTTCCCGGAAGAACGTCCTCTGTGATAAGATCCTCGCGGATGATCACGATCACCATGCCGGCCGGTCCGATATTCTTCTGCACGCCGCCGTAGATGATTCCATATTTGCTTACGTCCACCGGCTCGGAGAGGAAGCAGGAGGAAACATCCGCAACCAGAGTTTTTCCTTTGGTATTGGGAAGCTGTTTGAATTTCGTACCGTAAATCGTATTGTTCTCACAGATATACACATAATCCGCGTCAGGGCTTACCGGCAGGTCGCTGCAGTCCGGAATATAGGAAAACGTCTTGTCTTCAGAAGAAGCGATCTTGTTGACTTTTCCATATTTCTGGGCTTCCTGGTACGCTTTCTTCGCCCACTGTCCGGTAACGATATAATCCGCCACCCGGTTCTTCATGAGATTCATGGGGATCATGGCGAACTGCTGAGAAGCGCCGCCCTGGAGGAACAGCACTTTGTAATTATCCGGGATCTTCATAAGATCTCTCAGATCCTGCTCCGCTTCGTCGATGATCTGCTGGAATTCCGGGCTTCTGTGGCTCATCTCCATAACAGACATTCCTGTTCCCTTATAATCCAGCATCTCTGCCGCGGCTTCCTTCAGCACCTCTTCCGGCAGCACGGCCGGTCCGGCGGAAAAATTATAAACTCTTCCCATTTTTCAAATCCTCCTCGTCAAACACATTATCAATATTGTCGCCTGCCGCCACCATGGGGAACACGCTGAGATCCTGATCGATCCAACAGTCCAGAACGACGGGGCCGTCAGAAGCAAGGGCTTCCTTAAGCGCAGGCTCTACTTCTTCTTTCTTTGTCACGCGGATCGCTTTTGCTCCCATACCTTCTGATATTTTCACAAAATCCACCGCATCGTTTAATATTGTATGAGAATATCTCTGTCCGTAGAACAGCGTCTGCCACTGCCGCACCATGCCGAGCACATGATTGTTGAGCACGATCTGTACAAGAGGCCTGCCGCATCGCACCGCGGTCGCGATCTCATTCATATTCATACGGAAACATCCGTCTCCCGCGATGTTGACAACTGTTTTATCCGGACATCCCATCTTCGCTCCGATAGCCGCGCCCAGGCCGTATCCCATGGTTCCCAGGCCGCCGGAAGTAAGAAAAGTTCTGGGATTTTTGAACTTGTAATACTGAGCGGTCCACATCTGATGCTGTCCCACGTCTGTTGTGACGATAGCGTCGCCGCCGGTAAGCTCATAGAGTTTCTCGATGATATACGGGCCGGTAAGCTGCGTCTGATCATAACTCAACGGGAATTTCGCTTTCATTTCCTGGATATGTTCGATCCATTCCGGATGCTGTTTCTCCGGGATCACTTCCAGGAGACGCTTCAGAGATTCTTTCAGGTCTCCTTCGATATATGCGTCCACGATCACGTTCTTATTGATCTCCGCTCCGTCGATATCCAGCTGAAGGATCTTCGCCTGTTTCGCAAATGTTTTCACATTTCCGGTAACACGGTCGCTGAATCTGGAACCCAGTACGATCAGAAGATCGCACTCGCTGACGCCCAGATCCGACGTCTTCGTACCGTGCATTCCCAGCATTCCCGTATATAAGGGATCCTCGCCGGAGAAAGCGCCTTTTCCCATAAGGCTGTCGCACACCGGAGCCTGTATCCTGTGAGCCAGCTCCCTGATCTCTTCGGATGCGCCGGAGATCACTCCGCCGCCGCCCACGAAGATGAAGGGTCTCTCTGCCTGACGGATCATCTCCGCCGCTCTCTCCACGTCCTCTTTATGGATCTCGCTTGTCTCTCTGTTTACCGTAGCGGGACGCCGGGGAGTGTACTCGCAGGTTCCTCCCGTCACATCCTTGGTCACATCCACCAGGACGGGACCCGGACGGCCGCTTTTCGCAATATAAAAAGCCTTGCGGATGGTGTCCGCCAGTTTTGTGATATCTTTTACAATGTAGCTGTGTTTCGTCACAGGCATCACGATCCCGGCGATATCCACCTCCTGGAAGGAATCCTTGCCAAGAAGCGAGGTGCCTACGTTGGCGGTAATGGCCACGACAGGAACAGAATCCATATAAGCCGTGGCGATCCCTGTCACAAGGTTCGTGGCTCCCGGACCGGAAGTAGCGAAGCAGACGCCTACTTTCCCGGTAGCCCGCGCGTATCCGTCCGCCGCATGGGACGCGCCCTGTTCATGGGAAGTCAGGACATGATTGATCTGATCCTTATATTCATACAGAGCGTCGTACACGTTCAGGATGGCTCCGCCCGGATAACCGAAGACGGTGTCCACGCCCTGTTCTTTCAGACATTCTACAATAATTTCTGCACCAGTAAGCTGCATTCCGTTTCCTCCTTACTCTGCCTTTGGTATCTCCAGAATCGCGCCTCTGTTGCCGGACGTCACCATAGCCGCATATCTTGCCAGATATCCGGTGGTCACCTTCGGCTGGCGGGGCTGCCATTTTGCTTTTCTCGCCTGCATTTCCTCATCGGAGACTTTTACTTTCAGCTTCAGATTCGGGATGTCGATACTGATGATATCGCCTTCTTCAATAAGGGCGATAGGACCGCCCACCGCTGCCTCCGGCGAAACGTGTCCTATGGACGCTCCCCTGGAAGCGCCGCTGAAACGTCCGTCTGTGATCAGGGCGACGGAGGAGCCCAGCCCCATACCGGCAATGGCGGATGTGGGGTTCAGCATCTCTCTCATTCCCGGACCGCCTTTCGGTCCTTCGTAACGGATCACGACCACGTCGCCTTCCACGATCTTGCCGCCTTTGATCGCCGCGATGGCGTCTTCTTCACAGTCGAAGACTCTCGCCGGTCCTTCGTGTACCATCATCTCCTCCACAACGGCAGAACGCTTCACAACGCCGCCGTCCGGAGCCAGATTGCCTTTCAGCACCGCAAGGCCGCCTGTCTGGCTGTAAGGATTGTCGATGGGGCGGATCACCTCGGGATTCAGGTTTACACAGTCTTTGATGTTCTCGCCTACTGTCTTCCCTGTCACTGTCATGCAGTCTGTGTGAAGGAGTCCTTTTTTGTTCAGCTCGTTCATCACCGCGTAGACGCCGCCGGCTTCATTGAGATCCTCGATATAGGTGGGGCCTGCCGGAGCAAGATGACAGAGATTCGGAGTTTTCTCACTGATCTCATTTGCAAAACTGATATCGAAATCCATCCCGATCTCATGAGCGATCGCCGGAAGGTGAAGCATACTGTTGGTGGAGCAGCCAAGGGCCATATCCACGGTCAGAGCGTTCAGGACCGCCTCCTTCGTCATGATGTCTCTCGGACGGATATTCTTCCTGTACATTTCCATTACCTGCATACCCGCATGTTTCGCAAGACGGATACGCTCGGAATATACCGCGGGTATGGTACCGTTGCCTCTCAGACCCATTCCCAGAGCCTCGGTGAGGCAGTTCATGGAATTGGCGGTATACATACCGGAGCAGGATCCGCAGGTGGGGCAGGCTTTGTTTTCAAACTCTGTAAGCTCCTCTTCCGTGATCTTGCCTGCCGCGTAGGAACCCACCGCCTCAAACATACTGGAAAGGCTTGTCTTATGGCCGTTGATATGTCCGGCCATCATGGGGCCGCCGCTGACGAACACGGTGGGAACATTGATCCTGGCCGCAGCCATCAGAAGGCCCGGGACATTCTTGTCACAGTTGGGGACCATGACGAGAGCGTCAAACTGATGGGCGATGGCCATAGCCTCTGTGGAATCCGCGATGAGATCTCTCGTTACCAGAGAATATTTCATGCCGATATGACCCATGGCGATACCGTCGCAGACGGCGATTGCCGGAAACACCACCGGAGTTCCGCCTGCCATGGCTACGCCCTGCTTAACCGCGTTTACGATCTTATCCAGGTTCATATGCCCGGGTACGATCTCATTATAGGAACTTACGATTCCAACCAGAGGACGTTCCATTTCCTCTTTCGTCATTCCCAGAGCGTTGAACAGGGATCTGTGGGGCGCCTGCTGGGAGCCTTTTTTTACTGCGTCACTCTTCATCTCACATCTCTCCTCACTTTAAATCTTATTATCAGACGGATATTACCGATATCCGCAAAATATTATTCTGGACTCTTAAACAGCCGCAGCGATGAGATCTCCCATCTCTTCGGTTCCAACCTGTTTACATCCCTCCGACATAATGTCGCCGGTCCTGTAACCGTCTGTAAGGACCTTCTGGACTGCCGCCTCCACTGCGTCCGCTTCTTTGTCAAGATCCAGGGAATAGCGGAGCATCATGGCCGCGGAGAGGATGGTTGCGATGGGGTTGGCCTTGTCCTGTCCGGCTATATCCGGAGCGGAACCGTGGCTGGGCTCATAAAGGCCGAACTTCGTGTCGTTCAGGCTGGCAGAAGAAAGCATTCCGATAGAACCTGTCACCATGCTGGCCTCGTCGGAAAGAATATCGCCGAACATGTTCTCTGTAAGGATCACGTCGAACTGTCCCGGGTTGTGCACAAGCTGCATCGCGCAGTTATCCACCAGCATGTGTTCCAGCGTCACCTCGGGATAATCCTTCGCCACTTCCTCCACGACTTTCCGCCAGAGACGGGAAGAATCAAGGACATTCGCCTTGTCCACGCTTGTAACTTTCTTCGAGCGTTTCATGGCGATATCGAAAGCCTTCACCGCGATGCGGCGGATCTCGTTTTCATTATAGGTCAGCGTGTCTATCGCCGTTTTCACACCGTTTTCTTCTATGGTTTTTCTTTCTCCGAAATAAAGGCCTCCGGTAAGCTCGCGGACAATGATCATATCAAAGCCGTCCCCTATGATTTCTTCCTTTAAGGGGCATGCCTTCTGAAGTTCTTTATAAAGATAGGCTGGACGAAGATTTGCAAACAGATTCAGCGCCTTGCGGATCGCCAGAAGTCCTGCCTCAGGACGTTTCGACGGCTCCAGCTGATACCACGGGGAGGTCTTCGCGTCTCCTCCGATGGATCCCATCAGTACCGCGTCGGAAGCCTTCGCCTCTGCGACAGCCTCTTCGGTTAAAGGCACTCCATGTACGTCGATAGAGGCTCCTCCCAAAAGGACCTCTGAATAAGTGAATGTATGATCATATTTCCGGCAGACCGCGTCCAGGACTTTCCTGGCCTCCCGTACGATCTCCGGACCGATCCCGTCGCCGGGGATCAAAGCGATTTTGTAGTTCATTTTCTGTTCCCTCTTTCCATAGTTCCGCAGAATGCCTGCAGATTTCCTTCTATGATAACGCAATTTCCGATTTATTTCAACCTGTTAAAGCGAAAAATCGTTAAATTCCTGTCAGGAATCGGGAAAAAGAAAAATCCCCGTCGCCTTGGACGGGGATCCTCTCCACGCGGTTACGCAGAAGCCTGTTCTGCTTTCTCTACTTCCGCGATTGCCTGTTTTCTCATAGGGATACGGCAGTTCTTGTTGTTGCCGAATTCCACAATAACGTCTTCTTCTGTCATATCAATGACCACGCCGTAGAAACCGCTTGTCGTCACAATGCTGTCTCCCACTTCCAGGCTGTTGATCATTGCCTGAAGTCTCTTCTGCTCCTTCTTCTGCGGACGGATCATCAGGAAATACATAATTCCAAAAACTACAACGATCCATAAGATCATCATGCCGGTACCGGCTGCTCCGCTGGCTTCCATTCCAATTCCTCCTGTTTCTTCAAAATAATATTAGTCATCAAAACAATATCATACACAAAAATGTACGTTTCTTCAAGTGTTTTTCGTATTTTTTATGCCTTTTCCCCCTGGCTGAAACTCTCCAGGCGCATTTTCTTGTATTCCGCGAAATTCCCCGCATCCAGGGCGTCGCGGATCTCTTCCATCAGATGATTATAGAAATAAAGATTGTGGAGCACGCAGAGGCGCATTCCCAGCATCTCCTTTGCTTTCAGCAGATGGCGGATATAGGCCCTGCTGTAGTGGCGGCAGGCCGGACAGCCGCATTCCTCGTCGATGGGCCGCATGTCCAGCTCATATTTCACATTGAACATGTTCATTTTGCCGTGGTTGGTGTAGACATGTCCGTGGCGTCCGTTCCGGCTGGGGTATACGCAGTCGAAGAAATCCACGCCCCGCTCCACTCCTTCCAGAATGTTCGCCGGAGTTCCCACGCCCATCAGGTAAGTAGGTTTGTTCTGGGGCAGATAGGGAACCACCGCGTCCAGGATCCGGTACATTTCCTCATGGGTCTCTCCCACGGCAAGCCCGCCTACCGCGTAACCGTCAAGGTCCATTTCGGAGATCTCCTGGGCGTGGGCGATCCGGATATCCTCATAGATACCGCCCTGGTTGATACCGAAGAGGAGCTGCTGCTTATTGATCGTATCCGGAAGGCTGTTCAGCCTGGCCATTTCGTCCTTGCATCTTTTCAGCCAGCGGGCCGTACGCGCCACAGATTTCTGGACATAATCCCGCTCCGCGACGCTGCTGGGACATTCGTCAAAAGCCATGGCGATGGTGGAAGCAAGGTTGGACTGGATCTGCATGCTTTCCTCCGGCCCCATAAAGATCTTATGCCCGTCGATGTGGGACTGGAAATGAACGCCTTCTTCTTTGATCTTCCTGAGCTTTGCCAGGGAAAACACCTGGAATCCGCCGGAATCTGTAAGGATGGGGCGGTCCCACACCATAAATTTGTGCAGGCCTCCCAGCTGCTTCACAACCTTGTCTCCCGGGCGCACATGAAGGTGATAGGTGTTGGAAAGCTCCACCTGGGTGCCGATATCATGGAGATCCATCGTGGACACCGCTCCCTTGATGGCTCCGATCGTTCCCACATTCATAAACACCGGGGTCTGGATCACCCCGTGAACAGTATGGAATTCCGCGCGTTTGGCGCGTCCTTCTGTTTTCAGCAATTTATATTCCGCCATAATCTGACCTCTTTCTTTTTCCGTCAAGTATACCCTTTATTTCTCTAAATGTAAAGAAACGATTGGTGAAGTTTTACATTGTCATTTTAAAAACTTTGTCGTATAATGTTACAGACTAGGGTCTTTACTTTTACATTTAATAAGAAAGAACAGACTTTTTTTAATCATAAAGATACAGGTTTATTTCAGAAAGAGGAGGTAGATTCATTTTTTATGAGTACATACACATTGGGAATTGACATCGGATCCACCACCGTAAAGATCACGATTCTTGATGAAAATGAAAATCTTCTGTTCGCCGACTATGAGAGACATTTCGCCAATATCCAGGAAACTCTGGCTGATCTTCTCCAGAAAGCATACGACAGACTGGGGGAAGTCACTCTCCATCCGGTGATCACCGGATCCGGCGGACTAACCCTGGCCAATCATCTGGAGATTCCTTTTGTTCAGGAAGTTATCGCAGTATCCACCGCGCTCCAGAAAACCGCGCCCCAGACCGACGTGGCGATCGAGCTGGGCGGCGAGGACGCCAAGATCATCTATTTTGAGGGCGGCAATATCGAACAGCGTATGAACGGTATCTGTGCCGGAGGAACAGGTTCCTTTATCGACCAGATGGCCTCTCTTCTCCAGACGGACGCTTCCGGTCTGAACGAATACGCGAAGAATTACAAAGCTCTTTATCCCATCGCGGCGCGCTGCGGCGTATTTGCCAAGACGGATATCCAGCCCCTGATCAACGAGGGCGCGACCAAGGAAGATCTTTCCGCTTCCATTTTCCAGGCGGTAGTCAATCAGACGATCTCCGGCCTGGCCTGCGGAAAGCCTATCCGCGGCCACGTCGCTTTTCTCGGAGGTCCTCTCCATTTCCTTTCCGAGCTGAAGGAATCCTTTATCCGCACTCTCAAACTGGATGAGGAACATACCATCGTACCGGAGAATTCTCATCTTTTCGCCGCAATGGGTTCCGCCATGAATGCGAAAGAAGAGGTTTCCGTTTCTCTGACAGAGTTGAAAGACCGTCTCCGCCAGTCCATCAAGCTGGATTTTGAGGTGGAGCGTATGGAGCCCCTTTTCGCCACAGAAGAGGATTATCAGGCGTTTCACGACCGTCAGGCAGCCTATAAGGTATCCACAGGAGATCTGGAATCTTATAAGGGGAACTGCTATCTGGGCATTGACGCCGGCAGCACCACCACCAAGACGGCCCTTGTGGGAGAAGACGGCAGCCTTCTTTATTCTTTCTACAGCAACAATAACGGAAGCCCCTTAAAGACAGCGATCCGCTCCATCCAGGAGATCTATTCCCGGCTTCCCAAGGACGCTCATATCGCCTACTCCTGTTCCACCGGCTACGGCGAGGCGCTGGTCAAGGCCGCGCTCCTTCTGGACGAGGGCGAAGTGGAGACCGTTTCTCATTATTACGCGGCAGCCTTCTTTGATCCGGAGGTGGACTGCATTCTGGATATCGGCGGACAGGATATGAAATGCATCAAGATCAAGAACCAGACTGTCGACAGCGTGCAGCTGAACGAAGCCTGCTCTTCCGGATGCGGCTCTTTCATCGAAACATTCGCGAAATCTCTGAACTACAGCGTGCAGGACTTCGCGAAGGCCGCGCTTTTTGCCAAGCACCCCATTGACCTGGGAACAAGATGCACCGTATTTATGAATTCCAAAGTAAAGCAGGCCCAGAAGGAGGGCGCGGAAGTATCCGACATCTCCGCCGGACTTGCCTATTCGGTAATAAAGAACGCGCTCTATAAGGTGATCAAGGTTTCCGACGCCTCCGAGCTTGGCAGGCATATCGTGGTACAGGGCGGAACCTTCTATAACGACGCGGTTCTCCGGAGCTTTGAGAAGATCGCGGACTGCCACGCCATCCGTCCGGATATCGCCGGTATCATGGGAGCGTTCGGCGCCGCGCTTATCGCCAGAGAACGATATGAAGAGGGAAAAGAGACTTCCATGCTCTCTATCGACAAGATCAACTCCCTGAAATATACCACCTCCATGGCCAACTGCCGCGGATGTACCAACAACTGCCGTCTGACCATCAACAAATTCTCCGGCGGCCGCCAGTTTGTCAGCGGCAACCGCTGCGAGAGGGGAATCGGCAAAGAGAAAAACAAAGATCATGTACCCAATCTTTACGAGTACAAATATAAACGGCTGTTTTCCTATGAGCCTCTTACGGCGGATAAGGCAGTCAGAGGACAGGTGGGTATCCCCAGAGTCCTGAATATGTTCGAGAACTATCCTTTCTGGTTTACCTTCTTTACGAAGCTGAAATACCAGGTGGTGCTCTCTCCCACCTCCACCAGGAAGATTTACGAGCTGGGTATTGAATCCATCCCCAGCGAATCGGAATGTTATCCGGCCAAACTGGCCCACGGCCATGTGAGCTGGCTGATCAAAAAAGGCGTGAAGTTCATCTTCTATCCCTGCATTCCCTATGAGAGGAACGAATTCCCGGATGCGGTAAATCATTATAACTGCCCCATTGTCACCTCCTATGCGGAGAACATCAAGAACAATGTGGACGAACTCAGAGATCCTTCCATTGATTTCCGCAATCCTTTCCTTGCCTTCACTTCCGAGGCGATCCTCACCGACCGCCTGGTGGAAGTATTTAAAGATATTCCCGCCCAGGAAGTAAAGGAAGCGGCCCACGCCGCATGGGAGGAACTCGCGGCTGTGCGAAAAGATGTGGAGAAAAAAGGCGAGGAAACTCTGAAATACCTGGAAGAAACAGGAAGAAGAGGTATCGTTCTGGCAGGACGCCCCTACCACATCGACCCGGAGATCCATCACGGAATCCCGGATCTGATCAACAGCTACGGGATCGCCGTACTGACAGAGGATTCCATCTCCCATCTCGGCGAGATCGAACGTCCGCTTCGGGTCAATGACCAGTGGATGTACCATTCCCGCCTGTACGCGGCGGCGAACTTCGTGAAAACAAGAGACGATCTGGATCTGATCCAGCTTAACTCTTTCGGCTGCGGACTTGACGCCGTAACGACAGATGAAGTATATGAGATCCTTGAGGGAAGCGGCAAGATCTATACCTGCCTGAAGATCGACGAGGTCAACAACCTGGGCGCAGCTCGTATCCGTGTCCGCTCTCTTCTGGCGGCTATCCGCGCCAAAGAAAAGCAGCACGAAAAAAGGACGATTCAGCCCGCCTCCATCGACAAGGTCGTATTTACCAAAGAGATGCGCAAGGATTACACCATCCTCTGTCCGCAGATGTCGCCCTTCCATTTCAGCATCCTGCAGGCCGCGTTCAACACCTGCGGATATCACCTGGAGGTGCTGCCCAACGATAATAAAGGCGCCGTGGATGTGGGACTGAAATACGTAAACAACGATGCGTGCTACCCCTCACTGATCGTTGTGGGGCAGATCATGGACGCTCTTCTGTCCGGCAATTATGATCTGAATAAGACGGCCGTTATCATGTCCCAGACGGGAGGCGGCTGCCGTGCGTCCAACTATATCGCCTTTATCCGCCGCGCGCTGAAGAAAGCCGGCATGGAACAGGTACCGGTGATCTCCGCCAACTTAAGCGGTCTTGAGAGCAATCCTGGTTTCAAGCTTTCCCTTCCGCTGATCAAGCGCGTCGTCTACGGAGCGGTATTCGGAGACATCCTTATGAAGTGCGTATACCGGATGCGCCCCTATGAACTGGAAAAGGGCATCGTAAACAGGAAACACAAGATCTGGGAACAGCGGGTGATCTCCTTCCTGGAAGGAAGCAGCGTCAGCCACAGCCAGTTCAAAAAAATGTGCCGGGATATGGTCCATGAATTTGACCTGATCCCCATCAGCGACGAGAAGAAGCCCCGTGTGGGAATCGTAGGCGAGATCCTGGTGAAATTCCTTCCCGCCGCCAACAACCATCTGGCGGATCTTCTGGAAGCGGAAGGTGCGGAGGCGGTATGCCCGGACCTGATCGATTTCATCAGCTACTGCTTCTTTAACCAGAACTTCAAATCCGAATATCTGGGATTCAAGAAATCCAAGGCGACCATTGCCAACTGGGGAATCAAGGGTATCGACTGGATCCGCAAAACAGCAAACGAAGCGCTGTCGCAGAGCCGTCACTTCACTCCCGCAGCAGATATCCGCGATCTGGCCAGGATGGCGGAACCCATCGTATCTCCCGGTAACCAGACCGGGGAGGGATGGTTCCTTACCGGAGAGATGATGGAGCTGATCCACGGCGGAGTACCCAATATCGTGTGCATCCAGCCTTTCGGCTGCCTGCCGAACCATATTGTGGGAAAGGGAGTAATCAAAGAGATCAGAAGGACGCATCCTGAAGCCAATATCGTGGCGATCGACTACGACCCGGGCGCCAGCGAGGTAAACCAGCTGAACCGTATCAAACTGATGCTGTCCACAGCGGTAAAGAACTTAAATAAAGAAATAAAAAAAGATGCATAAAAATTCCCCGTCCTGTTACAACAGGGCGGGGAATTTACTGTGAAAGCATTTTATTTTATGCTTTTATGGTCGGCAGAATTTTCTCTACATCAGAATGTGGTCTCGGAATCACATGCGTAGCAACCAGCTCTCCCAGTCTGGACGCAGCTGTGCTTCCACTCTCCACTGCTGATTTTACTGCACCCACGTCTCCACGTACCATAACAGTTACAAGACCGGAACCTATTTTCTCGGTTCCTACCAGTGCAACATTTGCAGCCTTGCACATCTGATCAGCCGCTTCAATAGCTGCTGTAAGTCCTCTTGTCTCCACTAAACCTAAAGCTTCCTGTGTCATTTTTCTCCTCCTCTAATCTGAATTCCCGTTTACATTAAACCATATACGATATTTGTTTATATTTTGCTCACCGTATTTACATTTCCGGTTTAAAGAGAACTTTTGTAAACACTTCTGTGCGATGGAACATCATTTCAAACACTTCTTTACAATCTTCCAAACGCACTCTGTGTGTGATCAGTGGATTAACATTCATCTGACCAGTACTCATGAATTCAAGTCCGCTCTTCCACTCATTAATGGGCAGCGGGTTAATTGAAGAATTCCAGCTTCCATGAATAGTCAGTTCACCTCTCAGAATCGCCTGGATTACTTTGTTTGGAAAATTCACATCATCATATGTAATGCCACCGTATACAACTTCTCCATTTTTCTTGCAGGCTGCTACTGCCTGAACATGTGTGATTTTATTACCTGCAAACTCAATGGCAATATCCACACCCTCTCCGCCTGTCAGATCTTTAATTGCCTGAACCGCGTCTGTTCTGGAACCGTTAACTCCGGCTGTTGCGCCAAGCCGTTTGGCCAGCATCAGTTTATCGTCTGCAACATCCACGGCAATTACTCTGGTACAGCCAAGTGCTCTCAGCCACTGAATGCAGATAAATCCAATTGCTCCGAGGCCAAATACAGCTGCTGTTTTCCCTGCTTCAAGACGGCATTTTCTAACTGCATGAAGGCCAACCGATACAGGATCCGTAAAAGATCCCTCTTCATAGTCCACATTATCCGGCAGCTTCAGGCAATTCTCGGATTCTACCACAATATACTCTGCCATTGCTCCGTCCCTTCTGGAGCCATAGTAATCGTAATGATCACAGAGATGGGACTGTCCCACTTTGCAATACTGACAGTCTCCACAGGGTATCAAAGGCATCACAGATACTCTGTCGCCTACAGTCAGATTGTTCTTTACCTTATCCCCACAGTCTACAATCTGTCCGGCAAACTCATGACCAATTGTTGTTGGGAAATGGTAAGTTCCTTTCACCATTACCCTTGGGATATCAGATCCGCATACTCCGCAACTTTTCACTTTGATCAGTACCTGTGTGTCTTTTTCAATATGTGGAACATCCACCTCCACACAGCGGATATCTTTCGGAGCAAACAGCCGCACTGCTCTCATTTTCTGTGACATTTATTCACATCTCCTTTTCCATAATCTAAATTATTATGCCTGTCCGTTTGCAATAGCAACGCCTGCACTTGTACCCAGGCGGTTCGCGCCGGCTTTAATCATTGCTTTTGCATCTTCCGGACCACGGATTCCGCCGGAGGCTTTTACTCCCATATCAGGTCCCACTGTCCTGCGCATCAGCGCCACGTCCTCTACTGTAGCTCCTCCGGTAGAAAATCCAGTAGATGTCTTTACAAAATCTGCTCCGGCATCTTTCGCAATCTGGCACACCCGAATCTTTTCGTCGTCTGTCAGAAGACATGTTTCAATAATTACTTTAACAATGGCCCGACCATGAACTGCAGTCACAAGATCCGCTATGTCCTTTTTTACAAACTGCCAGTTACCCGATTTAATCTTACCCACGTTCACAACCATATCTACTTCATTGGCGCCATTTTCTATCGCTTCATTCGCTTCAAAAATTTTACTCTTTGTAGTTGTTGCTCCCAAAGGAAAACCTATTACTGTGCATACTTTTACGCCGCTTCCGCGAAGTTCCTCATAACATAATGGAACATAGGAAGGATTCACACATACAGAACAAAAATGATATTCTCTTGCTTCCTGGCAGAGTTTTTTGATCTGCTCTTCACTGGCATTCTGCTTCAGCAAAGTATGATCGATCATTCCTGCTATGTTCCCGGCAGAACTGTTCGCAGTAAAAGCCTGACTCAGTCCTCCCTGATTCCGAATATTATTCAGAACCTCCGCTGTAATCTTACTGACCAACTGTTCCATTTCCATAGTTTACTCCTCACTTTCCATTTGTTTTGAGTTTCTATCAGGTAAAATCCTTCATTTCCGGATGTTACACTCTCTTGCTGATTTCTATGATTTTTAAAAATTTGTCAGGATCCAGACTTGCGCCTCCGATCAGAAAGCCATCAACAACAGAACAGGCGCCAATTTTCAATGCATTATTTTCATTTACACTTCCACCATATAATATAGGAAGTTCCCGCCCAAAGTTTTTTCTCATAACTGCCTTTAAAAAACAGTGTGTCTCCTGAATTTCTTCTATAGACGCACTTACTCCTGTACCAATCGCCCATACAGGTTCATAGGCGATCAAAACAGAATCCAGTTCATGATGTTCAAGATCCTTTAAATCCAGAATCATCTGCTCCGCAAGCCTGTTTCGCCATTTTCCGCTTTTTCTCTCTTCCAGATTTTCACCGATACATAATACTACCTGAAATCCTGAACTAACGCCTTTTACAACCTTTTTCTGTAATATATCATCCGTTTCATTGTAATACTGACGTCGTTCTGAATGTCCGGCAAGCAGAAACCCGCATCCCAGTTCACAGATCATAGGAATGGATATTTCCCCGGTATAAGCGCCTTTATCCAGAAAGTGAAAATTCTGCGGACCATAATGAATGCCTCTCTTACGCATTTCGCCAGCCAGTAATGCAAGCGTAGTATATGGCGGAAAAATAATCACATTTGCATCTGTATTTCCGATTTTTTCAAGGAAATTCATGCCTTCCTGAACAGTCATATTCATTTTCCAGTTGCCGGCTACAATCAATTGCTTTTTCAAGTATTTTGCAACTGTATCATGAATCATCTGATCCAGACTTGTTATATTCATATACAGTTCCCTCATTTTGTAACATATGTTCCTAACATAATATCATATGTTTTCATGATGATATTATCATATCTTGCAGATACTGTCAATCTTTGGAAAAATCACATTGTTTTATAATCTTGGCAGGATTCCCTCCCACCACTACATTATCCGGTATATTTCCGGTCACTACTGCTCCTGCCGCAACTACGACATTACTGCCAATCGTTACACCCGGACATATTACCGCATTTCCACCTATCCAGACGTTGTCTCCTATAGTTACCGGCTTTGCAATCGCCAGTCTTTTATTTCTGAGCTCTGCGTTAATTGGATGTCCCACAGAAAAAATAGAAACTTTTGGACCCAGAAGACAGTTTTTTCCAATTCTGACATCACATGCATCCATAATTGTGCAGTCATAATTTGCGAAAAAGTTTTCTCCCACATGAATATGCGTACCGTGATCACAGGTAAACGGTGGATTAACAGCCACCTTTTCTCCTGTACTTCCAAACAGTTCTTTGATGATCCTGCTTTTCTCTTCTTCGTCATATTTGAATTCCATCAGCCTGTCGGTAAGTGTACGGGCACGTCTTACATGAACCAGGATCTCCTCAGACAGAGAATCATAATATTCCCCTTTTATCATTTTTTCATATTCTGTTTTCATTTTTCCCTCAATCCACAGCCCATTTATCCAATTTTTTTAAAAACGTCTCGTCCTCAGTAACAACTTTTACCGGATGATTATAATCAAGAGACATCAGACCCAATATAGATTTCGCATCCGCAATCTGATTCTCATCTGTATGTACACCCACATCACTTTTACATTTGCATGCAAGGTGCATGAAATCTCTCAGGTCATTTGCTTCTTCCAATTTAATCAGTCGATACATTTCTATATTCCTCCATATGACTGCTGAATTTTTCAAAAAAAGCGGCTGACCAAATATATGGCCAGCCAGCTTTATTTCATTTACTTCATAGCTGCGAAAGCCAGACTCTCATCAACATAATCTGCCACATTGCTGCTGTCGATGACACCAGTACCAGCATCAACATACTCTTCATACTCTTCACCATTGAGAATCTTAAGTGTAGTATCAAGAGCTGCTTTAATCAGAGAACCGGGGTCATTCATAGTTGTGATCGCATATGTTCCGTCTTCGATCGCCATTACTGCTTCCATCAGACCGTCAACACCACACACTGCAACACCTTCAATACCCTGTTCCTGAAGAACCTGTGCTGCTCCAAGGGCCATATCATCATTGTGCCCATATACAGCAACAATATTGTCATTGCTCTGCAGAAGATCCTGAGTTGCTGTTACAGCTTTGCTTCTGGTGTAATCACAATATGCAGACTGTACTACTTCAAGGCCAGGTGCTTCTGCAACCGCAGCCTCAAACCCGTCTCTTCTCGCCATCATTACTGTGTCGCCTGCTGTACCCTGGATCTCAAGAATCGTACCCTCAGCGGCATCTTTTCCTCCGAGATACTCTACCAGAGCCTCTCCTACAAGACGTCCCATCTCCTCGTTATCACGTCCCACATATGCGGTATATCCTTCGTTAATATTACGGTCTACAGTGATAACAGGAATATCAGCATTGGTACATGCTTCAATAGAAGGCGCAATTCCTTCTGCGTTGATCGGATTTACGATCAGCGCATCAATTCCACTTGTGATCATATCATTGATATCATTATTCTGTTTTGTTACATCGTCATCTGCACTGACAATTGTAAGGTCCACGCCGAGTTCTTTTGCATACTCTTCTGCCACATCCTTCATGGATACGTAGAATGGAGATGCTAATGTACACTGTGCAAATCCGATCTTGTAGGTTGTTCCTGCGCTTTCCGCAGTGTCCTCAGCCGCATTTACAGTCATTGTCATTGCCATGGACGCCACCATAGCTGTTGCAGTCAAAACTGCTACGATACCTTTTTTCCTCATCTTCGTTCCTCCTTAAATGTTTTTTATCTGATAAGCACCCCATAAGTACTTCATCATTCTTATTTCCTGGAATCAATCGCACGGTTCAGGAGCAATGCTGCAATGATAATTATACCTTTTGCAATCTGCTGATAGAAAGACGCCAGACCAACAAGATTAAAAATGTTGGTGATAATCTGAAGAAGAAAAACACCGCCAAAAGTTCCGACAATAGATCCGATGCCTCCTGAAAGACTGGCACCGCCTATAACAGATGCCGCAATAGCATTAAGTTCCATTCCATCGCCGGCCGTAGGCTGTCCAGTCGACAGCCAGGATGCCGTCAGAACACCTGCAAATGCGGAAAGACAGGCGCAGAGTATGTAGGCAAACACATAATTTCTTGTCGTCTTAATACCGGACAGAGTAGCTGCTTCACGGTTTCCTCCAATTGCAAAAAGGCTTCTTCCAAATGCAGTATATTTCAGCATCAGAGCAAATAAAATTGTCATTATGATCCAGATAATTCCACTGACTGAAACAGAACCTATAAAACCGCCGCCAATAAATTTAAATTCAACCGGCAGACCAAAGACCGGCACTCCCTGCGTAGTAAGAAGCGCAGCCCCCCTGGCGATCTCCATCATTGCGAGTGTGGCAATGAAATCCGGAAGGCCAAACTTTGCAATCAGAACACCTGTAATCAGACCAAGTACTGCCCCCAATGCCACACCGGCAAGGATTGATATTACAATAGGAATCCCTTTACTCACGAGAATAGATGATATCATCCCTGCAAATGCCGCTACAGATCCTACAGAAAGATCAATTCCGCCAAGAATAATGACAAGCGTCATACCTATCGCCACAATTCCCGGTATAGATGCCTGCTGCAACAGATTCAGAAGATTTCCCAGTGTAAGAAAGTTGGGTGACAGTATTGAAGAAATAATCACGAACACTATCAGCAATACCAACAAATTGTATTTTTTAAGCAGATCCCCTATTTTTATTGGTTCTTTCCTCATGATTCGTTCCTCCCTGTAACAGAAACCTGTAATATTTTATCCGGATTAAAATTCTCTTTTGATGAAGTCATGACCTGTCTGCCATCAAACATAACGATTATATTATCACAGATGCGCAGCAGCTCATCTAATTCTGACGAAACTACAATTATACTCTTCCCCTCTTTAGAAAGGCTGTGAATAATTTTATATATTTCCTCTTTCACCATGACATCTATTCCCTGTGTCGGTTCATCAATGAGAAGAATATCACAGTCACGGAACAGCCATTTCGCAATAATGACTTTCTGTTGGTTTCCTCCGGAAAGATTTTGTATGATTGTCTTAATAGAAGGCGTTTTTACATTCAGGCTTTTTTTATACTGTTCACAGGTTTCCTGAATAATTTTATAATTTACAAATCCATTTTTTTTGCATTTATCAAGAGCTACCATTGTCATATTTTCCCAAACTGGCAGAATCTGAACTAATCCCTGTGTTTTTCTGTTTTCAGGAATAAGTCCGATGCCGTTGGCAATCGCCTCTCCAGTATGCCGAAAATGAACCTGTTTTCCATGAAGAAGAATTTCTCCTCCGTCGAACGGATCCGCACCAAAAATCGAACGAATAACCTCTGTGCGTCCGGCTCCTACCAGACCATAAAGTCCCAGCACTTCGCCTTTATGAAGGTCGAAAGAAATATTACTGACTTTCTCATTACAAAGATTCTTCACTTCCAGAACCTTTTCTTCATTCAGGGGTTTCGGTTCCACATAGTTTTTCTGACTGCTTACTTTTGCCCCTGTCATATATTCTACAAGATCATCTTCATTGATCTCTTTCGCTTCACGACATGCCACAAACTTTCCGTCCCTGAGAATCGTGATCCTGTCCCCCACAATAAAAAGTTCTTCCAG
>DSLMC04103__coassemble_488_pt1 | contig 30930 bp, 26 predicted proteins | sample DSLMC04103__metabat2_low_PE_036 | metagenome-assembled genome bin DSLMC04103
ATCATTCTGCATATCAGAATGAACAATTTCTGTCTCATCATTCAATGTCATAAATGGATACATCATATCATCATTCCTCCCTGCTTCTTATACACTACTATTATATCCCTTTAAAAATATTTTCAATTAGGATCTGCCATACAAACCAGAAACCAGAAACTGAAAACTAAAACTCGTACTTTGTTCCATGTGAAAGTAACAGTCCATCGGTTAATTCTACACATAAAATTATAGTATTCTCATCATCAAAATTATTATGTCCATTGTCGATCCACTCAAAAAATACCTTTTTTAATTTCTCGGCAATCCAGTGATTTTCCTCTTTCCCGAAATATCCCAAATTGATACTCTTTCCATGTGCCGTGAACCATTCACCAGCTATTGCAACAGTAGAGTTGCTTTCCATATGCCTCATTTTATTTGAAAGTGCATATGTAATAATATAAAATGCGCCATTCTCATAATACGCATTTACATAACGTACAAAAGGCACCTCATTTTCTACTGTTGCCAATGCAATAATGGTATCTTTTCCAAATCGTTCCGACATTATTTTTTCAGTTTCTTCACTTAATTTTAATTTTTTCACAAAGTCATCTCCCTTACCAATAAGAATTTGTCTGCTTAACAAACTAGAAGTTGTCTAATACATCTTTAATGCTTTATTATTTTGGCAGCCACTTTAATGATTTTTCCGCCATGTTTTACAAGCTGTCTACCACCGACACCTAAACCAAGTGCCGCAACGGCTGCCCCAATGGATCCATACTTGTTTATGCAGCCCGGACATAATCTCATTTTCGATCTTCTCCGGTTTTGTCCTCTTCGGTCACAAGGATATGAACTTCATTGCGAGGAATTATTGATGTGCTTTTATCATCCATATTCACTTGAACCTCCTGCATCTTACAAATTCTAATCTGTCGACCTAGTTTTACTTCATTATACCATTCGTTTATTTCCCTGTCATTGTATTTCTTTCCCATACGAAAAGGAGCGGAACATCATCTGTCCGCTCCCTTCTAAATACTCCACATAATTCATTACTTCATACCATATTACAACCAAATACGAAAAAACCACCCTTATTTATGATATGGTTCGTTGTTTAATATCCGGAATCCCCTGTAAATCTGTTCCAGGAGGATCATCTGCATCAGCTGATGAGGAAATGTCATTCTGGAAAAACTGAGACGGTAATCCGCTCTTTGAAGCACTGCGTCGCTCAGTCCCAGAGACCCGCCGATCACAAAGGCAATGGAACTTCTCCCTTCCACGCCCAGCTGTCCGATCTTCCGAGATAGTTCTACGGAATCAAGCATGTTCCCGTCAATAGCCAGCGCGATCACATAATCCTGTTCCCGGATATGCTTCAACAGCCTCTGTCCTTCTGTATCTTTAATCTGTTCGTTAAGGGCGTCGGAAGCCCTGTCAGGAGTCTTTTCGTCGGCCACCTGGCAGAATGTAAGCTTACAGTATCTGCTGAGGCGTTTGGCGTACTCAGCGATACCTGCGTTTAAATATTTTTCTTTTATTTTTCCCACAGAGAGAATTCGAATTTCCATGATAATTTTTTCTTACTTTCTTTGTTAATAACCTGATGCCAGCACGCAGAGACAAAATAATTTGTTCTGCTAACCGACATTAACCCGGCAGAACTGCCGGGTTATTATCTTACAGTGTCTCCTCAATATAATTCTGGAATTCCTCCATACTCATGAGCACCTTCCTGGGCTTCGTACCCTCTTCCGGGCCAACTACGCCGGCGTCGCAGAGCTGATCCATAATACGGGCGGCTCTGTTGAAACCGATCTTGAACATTCTCTGGAGCATTCCGATAGACGCCTTATCCTTATCAATGATAAAGCGTCCCGCTTCCTCAAAATATACGTCCCTCTCTTCGCTTCCCGCGACGCCGCCGGCGGAAACAGCGGTGTTCACCTGCTGCTCGATCTGGGCGTTATAACCTGCGCCGGGATTCTTGTCGCTGAGGAAATGTACAATGCTGCTGACTTCCTCGTCAGAGACAAATGCGCCCTGAAGTCTTGCCGGCTTCTGGTATCCCTGAGGATAAAAAAGCATATCTCCCTTGCCGAGAAGTTTCTCCGCGCCGTTCATGTCCAGGATAGTTCTGGAATCCACGCCTGAAGACACGGAGAAAGCGATCCTGGAGGGCATATTCGCCTTGATCAGACCTGTGATGACATTGACAGAGGGTCTCTGTGTGGCAATGATCAGATGGATACCCGCAGCTCTCGCAAGCTGGGCCAGACGGCAGATCGCGTCTTCCACTTCGCCCGGAGCCACCATCATCAGGTCGGCAAGCTCGTCTACGATGATCACGATCTGAGGCATACGTTCCGGCGGAGTCTCTCCCTCCGCTACGTTTATCTCCTCGATCTTCCTGTTGTATTCTACCAGATTCCTTACATTATACTCCGCAAAAGTATTGTAACGGCTCATCATCTCGGATACGGCCCAGTTCAGAGCCCCCGCGGCCTTCTTGGGATCTGTCACCACGGGTATGAACAGATGGGGGATACCGTTGTAAACGCTTAACTCCACCACCTTGGGGTCGATCATGATAAGCTTCACATCCTCCGGAGAGGCTTTATAAAGAATACTTATGATCAGCGTATTGATACATACGGATTTACCCGATCCTGTGGCGCCCGCGATCAGAAGATGAGGCATCTTGGCAATATCCGCCACCACCGGCTTGCCGCCGATGTCCTTACCTACGGCGAAAGCCAGCTTCGATTTCGCGGTCTGGAATTCCTGGGACTGTATCAGATCGCGCAGCATAACCGCATGATTTTCCTTATTGGGGACTTCGATACCCACCGCGGCCTTGCCCGGAATAGGCGCCTCGATACGGATATCGGGAGTCGCCAGATTCAGCTTGATATCATCCGCCAGATTAACGATGCGGCTGACTTTCACGCCCATTTCCGGCTGCAGTTCATATCTGGTAACCGTAGGACCGCAGCTTACGTTAGTCACAGTGACATTCACGCCAAAATTATGAAGGGTTTCCTGGAGTTTCTGCGCGGTTTTCCGAAGATGCGCGTCAGAATCCCCCTTACTCTGTCCGCTCCCTCTCTTCAGGAGCTTCAGCGGAGGGAAATAGTATTTCCTCTTCGGCTGCTCGTCCCTGGCGCCGATCTCATGCTGGATATTCCGGATACCGCTCTCGATCTCCTTCTGGGAGGAACGGGGATTCCTCCGGTGGGATGCTGCCGCCGCTTCCTCTCCGTTTGATTCAGAAGAACCATTCGCTGTGCCGGAAGTTTCCGCAACGTCTGCCGCAGAAGCTTTCGCTCCTTCACCCGCCATTCTGTGGGCTGCTGTCGTATCCAGGTGTTCGGAGTGATCGCCAAAGTCGTCCTCCGCCGCCGAAAAATCAACAGAAATATCGTCGTCTATAGAATCGTCGGAATAAAGAATGTCGTCGCTTACAGAAGCCGCAGTTTCGACGGCCGGTTCCGATCTGTGGATCTCAAATTCCAGCTGTCCCCCGCTGTCTTCCTTCGTCTCCACGACCGATTCCAAAACTTCGTCCTTCGCCGATGCTTTTGATTTTTTGTCCAGATTGAATTTAAGATTGGTTCCTTCAAGGAAACCACGTCCGGAACTCTTCTTTGCGGCCTTCTTTGCGCTTTTGGGTTCAACTTCTGCAAATTCCGCGTCGTCCGCGATTTCATCTTCCGCCGCTTCTTTCTCTTCCGCAAGAGCGGCCTCCAGTTCCTGGATACGCGCCGCATGACGGGCCTCTCTCTTCTGCCGCTTCTCCTGCTGACGAAGTTCCCTCTTCAGCTCACGCTCCGGCTGTCCTTCCATGTATCTTTCATGACTGTCATGGGCGAAAGCCAGGATCCCGTCCCAGATCTTAAAAAGGAATCCGAAAAAGGATCGCTGGGTGATCAGGATCAGTGTGATGAGGAGAACCATGATAATGATGATATATCCTCCCGCCACACCGAATGCCGATGTAGAGGAAATGCAGACAGCTCCTCCGATCACGCCGCCTCCTGTCCGGTAGCCGGAACAAAGAGTGTAATAATCCGCCAGTGTGGTGCTTCTCATGTATCCTTCTGTGAGAAGTTGTACAAGCCCGCATAAGAACGCAAAAAACACCACGGCGGCAAGAAGCTTCTTATATGCGAGCAGGTTCTTCCTGTTGGAGATAAGAAAAACAGCTCCGAGGAAAAGTATGACCGGGAAAATATAGGCGAGAAGACCCATTACGCCGAAACATACCGCGCTGATGGTATCTCCTACCACGCCGCCCATTCCCAGGTTGCTGATCACAAGGATCATGGCCGCGGCAAGAACGATCAGAAGAATGATCTCCGTCTGAAAACCGCCGGATACACTCTTTTTCCCGGAAGAGCCTTTTCTTCCTGACGACGTTCTCTTCGCCGGAGTCCTTGTATTTCTTTTACTTCTCTGATTTTTTGATGCTGCCATGCTAAGGCATCCCTCCTGTTGCTTATTTATACCTGTGACGGACTGTACCGTCACTCCCCTGTTTCAAAAAATACGCAAAACATCCGACCCGGCGTCACACGATCAGATAACCTGTCATCAGCGACAGGAATCCGGCCAGGAAACAGTAAAATGCGAAATAACGGAATTTCCCCTTTTGCACAAGTCTCAGAAGAAAACGGATCACGAAATATCCCACAACCGCCGAAATGATCATTCCCAGCACGTAGGTGAATCCCATGCCTACCGTCATCTCCGGGGATCCGAACTCTCCCAGTTCCACAATCAGAGCGCCCACAATGGCGGGGATGGAAAGAATATAGGAATATTTCACCGCGAAAGTTCTGGTAAATCCTCCGAGAAGCCCTGCCGAGATGGTTAGTCCGCTCCTGGAAAGGCCGGGAAATACCGCGAGGCCCTGGCAGATTCCGATCCACATAGCGTTGCCGTAATTCGCGTCCCTGGCAGCCTTGCTTCCGCCGATGCCGCTCAGATCCACAACCAGCAGGATCACTCCTGTGATGAGGATCCCCGCTCCCGGGATCAGACGGGAAGCCGCCGCAAGCACCACCAGTCTCCTCGCCGAAAAGCCAATGGCAACGGTGGGAATCATGGAAACAAGAAGAAGAACCGCGAATTTCCTGTAGGTATTGCTTATGATCTTCGTATAGTGAAGACTCTCGGCTGATCTTCTGTTATGTATATAGAGAGATATATTCCCTACAATGTCCAGTATCATCTCCAGAGTTTCCGCGGCAAGATGGGAAATATCCTTCCAGAATGTAAGGATTACCGCGGCCAGCGTTCCGAAATGCAGCATGACCTCCAGAAGCACTCCGGGGCCTCTCTCTATGCCGAGAAATTCCTGGATCACACAGAGATGGCCAAAACTGCTCACCGGCAGGAATTCCAGGATTCCCTGAAGAATCGCCAGCAATATTACATATAAAACAAACATGGTATTTACCTTTTCCTCTTATTTTAGAAGGTCGCGGGGCGTTTCGCCGTTCGACCCTGTTTTGTTCCAAATCTTAAACATTATATCATAATATCTTTGAAGATACAAGCAATCCCTGTCGGAAAGCGAACATGTGAGCGGTTTCATAAAAAAACCGGCTTCCCCGCAGGCGGAACAATTCTGTCCCGCCCGGAGGAAACCGGCCGATCATCCGGAATTACTCAATCTGAGGATCCCGGATCATATAATGTTTTATTTTGCGTGAGGAAGTCTCTCGTCGATCATGTTCATCAGATGATCTGTGCAGTGAAGCGGAGCTACAAACTCTCCGTCAGCTGCGGCTACAAGCTTAGCGTCCCTGCATTCAAGAACTCCGCCGTAGATCTCGCCCATTTCCGCATAGCGGTAAACAGGAAGTTTATCATTCATCTCATCGGAGATATCCTCAACATCGTCGAACGGCATTTCCACTTCGTATACACGCGCAAGCTCTGCGGCAACTTCCCAGTTGGAGAATACGACATCCTCTTCAACAGCCTGTTCCACAACCTGCAGTCTGCGTTCTGTATTGGTGAATGTACCGTAGGTGGATGCAAATCCTGTTCCCGGGATCACAACGTCTGCCAGCTTGGCTGTCTCTGTCATGTGGGTATCACATACCATCAGGAATACAAGATTCTTCAGAAGCTCGGTGTCCGGATCCTCGCCGAATACCAGGAGGGCTTTTACGCCTTCCAGAGCTTCCGCGCCTGCTGTAATGCCAAGATCGATGATACCCTGGCTGTTGTTCTTTGCCTTCAGCATCAGGACGCCGTCGCGGGCTTTTCCGATGTGGCCGGAAACAACTGCGATATCACCCAGAAGAACGGCAGCTTCTGTGCTTACTACGTTCTGCTGGAATACGATCATTGCTTTCTTCGCGTTCGCATAGAGCTCTGCGACAGCTTTCGCCTCGTCAGATACAGCGGCAGCCTCTACAGAAGCCTTGAATTCATCATAGCCTTCTGTTCCTGCTCCCTTGCCCATATCAACAAGAGCTTTGGCAACGCCCTTGAGGAATCCGAGGGTGTTGTCTGTCTCAACAGTCTGATATACGAAGCTCATATGATCCTGAGCGTATCCTTCCGGATTGATGAGGATCACTTTCGCGCCGTTCTTCGCGGCTTCTTTCAGTTTCAGGCGGATCACCTGATTCTCTTTCGCGATGAAGCCTGCGCAGAGGATCACCTCAGCGGAAAGCAGCTCGTCGATGGTGTTCGGAGATGCGTTTACGCCGAGAACCTTCTCCAGACCGTTTTCTCTGTTGTTGAGGCAGAGTGTCTTAGCGCCGATAGCGTCGGCGAATTTCTTGATCACATAAGCCTCTTCATTGGTATATCTGTCGGAAATCGCTACTGCCACTGCGTCCTTGCCGTACTTCGCGGCAAGAGCCTCTGCCTTCTTGGCGGTGAGCATGAACGCCTCGTGATAGTCAACTTCTGTAAGTTTGCCGTCTTTTCTTGCCATGGGCTCCAGAAGCTTGCCTTCCATTACAGAGCAGTCGAAGCCGAATTTGCCTCTGCCGCAGAGAAGTCCCTTGTTCACAGCGCCCTCTCTGTCCGGAACAGCCTTAACCAGCATATCGCCGTAAGTCTCCAGATGCATGGAGCATCCAACAGAACAGTACGCGCATGTAGTATCCACAGCTTCTGTATCCAGCGGAACAGATTTTTCCAAGGAAAGATTCTCCTGAAGGGCTCCTGTGGGGCATACGCTTACGCACTGGCCGCAGGAGATACATCCGGTCTCGGTAAGCGGCTGCTCAAGAGCCGGCATTACAACTGTATCAAATCCACGTTTCACAAGGCCGAGTGCTCCTACGCCCATAACCTCGTCGCAGGCACGTACGCAGAGTCCGCAGAGGATACACTTGTTGGGATCTCTCAGGATGAACGGATGCTCGTCGTGGAATTCCACTTCATTGATATCTCCAGCAAAGCGATCCGGCTCTACGTTATACATATTCGCGTAAGAGATCAGCTTACACTCGAAGTAATCCTTACATCCGCATTCCAGACAGCGGTGAGCTTCCTCTACTGCCTGATCCTCGTCGTATCCGAAAACAACCTCGGTGAAATTATCTTTTCTCTCTTCCGCGTTAAGCTGTTCCATAGTCGGACGGCACATTCTCTCACGGTCCTCGAAAGTAGCCGGAGTAACGTCCTTCTTTGTCACATAGTAGTTGGGCTCATATTTGATCTCTTCGCCGCGGAGATAAGCGTCTACGATCAGATAGCTCTTCTTCGCGTCGCCGATGGACTCAACAGCGATGGAGATCTTGTCGTTACCGCAGTCACCGCCGGCGAATACGCCCGGGATAGCGGTCATATAGGTATCCTTGTCGTATACAAGGCCGCCCTTCCTGGTGAGTTCCACGCCGTCGATGCCTTCCGCGTTTACTCTCTGTCCGATAGCCAGGATAACGGTATCGACGTCGATGGTCTCTGTCTTTCCCTCTACCGGGATGGGCGCGCGTCTTCCGGATGCATCCGGCTCGCCCAGTTCCATAACCTGAAGAACCATCTGACGGCAGTGTCCGTCTTCATCAGAGATGATCTCAAGAGGATTGGTCAGGTTCAGGAAGATAACGCCCTCCTCCTCAGCCTCTTCGATCTCCAGCATATCCGCGGGCATCTCGTCCTTGGTTCTTCTGTAGATATTGTAAACCTTGTCAGCGCCCAGACGTACTGCTGTACGGCAGGCGTCCATAGCGGTGTTACCGCCGCCGACGATGGCAACCTTCTTGCCAAGGTCGATGGGCTCGTTGCGTACAACCTTGCGCAGGAAGTCGATACCGCCGATCACGCCTTTGGCGTCTTCGCCCTTGCAGCGAACGCCTGTGGAAACCCATGCGCCGATACCAACGCATACCGCGTCGAAATCTCTGCGGATGGTCTCAAAGGAAATGTCCTCGCCGATCTTGGTGTTGGTGACCATGGTCACGCCCATTTTCTCAAGGACAGCGATCTCCTCGTCGAGAACTTCTTTTGGCAGACGGTACTCCGGAATACCATAGCGGAGCATACCGCCAAGCTTTGGCATTGCCTCATAAATAGTCACGTCGTGGCCAAGCTGACGAAGGAAATAAGCCATGGAGATACCGTAAGGTCCGCCGCCGATCACGGCCACGTTCTTGCCTGTATCCGGCTCGCACTCCGGAACGAAGGGATCTTCGCCGAACTCGTCTGTATCAGCGGCAAATCTCTTCAGGTTCGCGATCGCGATGGGCTCGTCCACCATACCGCGGCGGCATGCTGTCTCGCAGGGATGCGGACATACACGTCCGATAGCGCCCGGAAGAGGAATGTTCTCTCTGATCAGCTTGATAGCTTCTTCATACTGTCCGTTTGCGATCAGGCCGACATAGCCCTGGCAGTCTGTACCTGCCGGACATGCCAGCATACAGGGCGGACGGCAGTCTCCCTTGTGGTTGGAAAGAAGAAGCTCAAGGTTCGTCTTTCTGGATTCGATGACACGGGGCGTATTGGTATGTATTACCATATTCGGCGCAATCTCTGTTGCGCAGGCTTTCCAGAGTTTCGGATTGCCTTCCTGCTCTACCACGCACAGGCCGCACGCGCCGTAGATTTCTGTTCTCTCATCATAGCAGAGAGTAGGAATAAAGATGTCGTTCTCTCTGCAGACTTCGAGGATGGTCTGTCCGGGAAGCCCGTAGACCTCTTTTCCGTCGATGTTTAATCTGTATTTATTCACGTCTACACCTCCTATTAAACTCTCTTTACTGCGCCAAATTTACAGGATTCCTCACACTTGCCGCACTTAATGCAGACAGCGGGATCGATCTTATGCTGCTGTTTCTTCTCGCCGCTGATCGCGCCCACCGGACAGTGTCTTGCACAGGCTGTACAGCCCTTACAGTCCTCTGTGATCTCATAGTGGATGAGAGCCTTACAGGATTTTGCAGTACATTTGTGGTTGTAAATGTGATCCTCATATTCATTGCGGAAATAACGGAGAGTGGTGAGTACCGGGTTGGGAGCTGTCTGGCCCAGACCGCACATAGCGCCGTCCTTGATCTTGGCTGCAAGCTCTTCCAGAAGCTCGATGTCGCCGTCTTTTCCTTCGCCTCTGGTGATCCTCTCAAGGATCTCCAGCATTCTCTTGGTACCGATACGGCAGTAGTTACATTTACCGCAGGATTCTTTTCTTGTGAAGTCAAGGAAGAAGCGCGCCATATCAACCATACAGGTGTCTTCATCCATAACGATCATACCGCCGGATCCCACGATAGCGCCTGTCTTATTGATATCCTCGTATGTAACCGGGGTATCGATGAGATCTGCCGGGATACATCCGCCGGAGGGACCGCCCATCTGAACAGCCTTGAACTTCTTGTCGTTCTTGATGCCGCCGCCGATATCGTAGATAACTTCACGGAGAGTCATTCCCATGGGAACCTCAACCAGACCGCCCTTCTTGATCTTGCCGGCAAGGGCGAATACCTTGGAACCGTTGGACTTCTCGGAGCCCTTGGCTGCGAAGGCCTCTCCGCCGTTGGCGATGATCCATGCAACGTTGGCGTATGTCTCTACGTTATTGATGTTGGTGGGAAGCTTCCAGTAACCCTTTGCTGCCGGGAACGGAGGTTTCAGACGCGGCATACCGCGCTCGCCTTCCAGAGACGCGATAAGAGCTGTCTCCTCGCCGCATACGAATGCGCCCGCGCCGGCTTTGATGCGGATATCAAAATTAAAGTCTGTACCGAAAAGATTCTTACCCAGGAATCCTTTCTCTCTTGCCTGCTCCATGGCAATCTCCAGACGGGCGATTGCCAGAGGATACTCGGCACGGCAGTAAATGATTCCTTCTGTAGCGCCTGCGGCGAAACCGCCGATGATCATACCTTCCAGTACGGAATGGGGATCTCCCTCAAGTACGGAACGGTCCATGAACGCGCCCGGGTCGCCCTCGTCCGCGTTACAGACCATGTATTTCTGCGCGCCTTTGTTTGATTTGATCGCGTTCCACTTAAACCAGGTGGGGAATCCGGCGCCGCCTCGTCCGCGAAGTCCGGAGACCTTGATCTCCTCGATAACATCGTCCGGAGTCATGGAGGTAACCACCTTCCTGGCAGCCTCATATCCGCCCACTGCTATGTACTCTTCAATCCTCTCGGGATTGATCTGTCCGCAGTGACGGAGAACGATTCTCTGCTGCTGGGAAAGAAACGCCTGATCCTCCTCGGGGATCATGTATTTCTCTACAGGCTTACCGCCGATAAGATGCTCGTTTACGATCTCTTCCACCTTATCTGTGGTACATTTTACATATCTTGCTTCCAGAGCGCCCTCATCATTGTATACGTCAACGATGGGCTCCAGATAACAGGTTCCGATACATCCTGTCTTGTCGATGACAACGTTTGTCAGATTCTTCTCTGCTGTGATGCGCTCAAACTCATTAGAGGTCTTCTTCGCTCCGGTAGCAATACCACAGCTGCCCTGTCCTACAACAACCTTCATATCTCTGCCTCCTATGCGTTCTTTGCTTTATAATCGTCAAGAATCTTCGTAACAGAAGATTTCGTCAGGTTTCCGTATGTTTCCTCTCCGTCTGTTGACTTAACCATCATTACAGGGGCAAGGGAGCAGCATCCGAGACAGGCCACATTATTCAATGTGAACAGTCCGTCCTCTGTTGTCTCTCCGTCCTTGATTCCAAGATGTTCGCAGACAGCCTCCTCGATCATGTCAGAACCGTTTACATGACAGGCTGTACCCTTGCAGAGCATGATCAGGTACTTGCCTACAGGCTGTAAACGGAACTGTGCATAGAATGTAGCGACACCATAAATCTTCGCCGGCATGATACCGGTTCTTTCCGAGATGTAGTTGATAGCATCCAGGGAAAGATAGCCGTAGATATCCTGGGTCTGCTGAAGAATGGTGATGAGGCTTCCGGGCACTTTCGCGTATTTCTCCAGTACCGGAGCCAATTCAGCGAACTCTGCGTTTCCGCTGTTCTGACATCCACACGTATTGCTCATATGTTTTGTCCCTCCTGTATAAATAATTTAAGCGTTTCTGTCCAGTCTCCTCACAGGCGCACGCCTCTGAACAGTTTGTGAAAAAATTACCGCTCATTCTATAGCATTATACCACAAAAGAAGGGACAGTCAAAGAAAAAATCAGCCGTTTCAAAGAAAATCGTTAAAAAAACTATTGACTTCTTCGTTTTTATCTCTTTTCTTATCCTCGATCATACTGTGGAGCTTCTTAAGAGCCTCCCTGATCCCGCCGACCTCGTCGATCAGGCCTTCCTCTACAGCCTCTTTTCCCTCCAGCATGGTGCCCACATCTTTGACCAGCTGCGTGGTATCCAGCATAAGTTCCTCAAGGCGTTTCTGGGTGATCCGGGAATGTCCCGCGATAAACGCGGTGATCCTGTCCTGGATCTTTTCCATGTTCCGGTAGGTCTGGGCCACGCCGATGAATGTTCCATTGCTGCGTACCGGATGGATCACCATGGTAGCGCTTGGCACTACGAAAGAATAATCCGCGGATACCGCCATAGGCACGCCGATGGAATGTCCCCCGCCCAGCACAAGGGATACTGTGGGAATACTGAGAGAAGCGATCATCTCCGCGATGGCAAGTCCGGCCTCCACGTCTCCGCCTACAGTGTTGAGAAGGACAAGGAGTCCTTCGATCTCCTCGTCGTCTTCCACCAGGGCAAGCTTCGGCAGCACATGCTCGTATTTCGTTGTCTTGCTCTGGGAAGGCGCGGATTCATGACCTTCCACCTCTCCGATGATGGTAAGAAGCTCCACTCTCCGCTTCCCTTCGTTTTTGTCGAGGACCACCTGGCCCATCTCACGGATCTGATCGTTCTTCTGGTCTTCTTTGTCGAGACGCTGTTTTTCTTCTTCGTTTCTGGTTCCGGACATAAAAATACCTCCATTCTGGTTATGGAGGTATTCTTTGCAGTAAATATGAATTTTATTCCTCCCAGTTGTGCCATACGTCTGTGACGTCGTCGTCGTCATCCAGGAGGTCAAGGGTTTTCTGCAGATTTTTGATATCTTTTTCATCGGTGAGCTGTACATAGGTCTGAGGAACCATGGCAACCTGCGCTTCCACCATGGGAACGCCAGCTGTCTCCAGAGCTTCCCGCACAGCGCTGAAATCATCCGGAGAGGTGAGCACTTCATAGCTGTCCTCTTCCTCGGAGAAGTCCTCCGCGCCTGCGTCCAGAGCCGCCATCATCAGCTCGTCCGCGTCCATCTCACACTCTTCCTTGTCGATGATGATCTGGCCTTTCTGATCGAACATGAAGGAAACGCATCCCTGGGTTCCAATGCTTCCGTAACCCTTGGTAAAGGCGTTCCTTACGTTGCTGGCGGTACGGTTCTTATTATCTGTAAGAGTCTCTACGATAATAGCCACGCCGTTGGGGCCGTAGCCTTCGTAGGTGGCGCGCTCGTAATTATCTGCGGAATCTGCTCCGGCAGCCTTCTTGATACCTCTCTCAATCGTATCGTTAGGCATGTTGTTGGCCTTCGCCTTGGCGATCACATCGCGGAGCTTGCTGTTATTGTTCGGGTCCGGACCGCCCGCCTTGACAGCCATAACGATCTCACGTCCGATCACGGTAAAGATCTTGCCCTTCTTGGCGTCGTTCTTCTCCTTTTTATGCTTTATGTTCGCGAATTTTGAATGTCCTGACATTGTTCACTCTCTCCTTTAGTGTCTTTCTCATTTATTTTTTCCGCCCGTACTTTTCCTATGGTCCTGTTACCAAGGGAAAGGATCTTGAAGCGGTATCCATACGCAGTGATTTCCTGATCCAGGTCGCTGTCCGAAGGAATGTGTCCCAGAAGTTCCGTGAGAAGTCCGTTCAGAGTCTCCATCTCCACGTCGCCGAAACTGATTCCCAGTTCCTCCTCAACATCTTCCAGTTCCGCAAAACCGTCGATCAGCACGCTGTTGTCCTTCTGGGTGCGGATCGCGTCTTCATCCTCGTCATACTCGTCCAGGATCTCGCCGACGATCTCCTCCAGAATATCCTCCATGGTAACGATACCCGCCGTCTGTCCGTACTCATCCACAACCACAGCGATGTGATCGTGCTTCATCTGCATGGTACGGAAAAGCTTGCTGATGCTTCCAGTCTCCGGTACAAAAGCCGCCTTGCGGATCAGTCCCGGGATCTCTTTCAGAGGCTTATATCTGGCCCAGCTGTTCTGGGTGCTGAACTTAAGAGTGTCCTTATAGTGGATCAGGCCCAGGATATCGTCCATATCCTCGCCGTAGACAGGATACCGGGAATCTCCCTCCTCCAGCATACGGTCCACAATGTCTTTCAGAAGCTCGTCCTGCCCGAAAGCCACCACGCTGGTCCTGTGGGTCATAATGTCCCCCGCCTTGGTATCGGTAAAGGAAATGATGTTCTGGATCATCTCCGCTTCGTTCTTCTCAATGACTCCCTGTTCATGAGCCTCGTCTACCATGGAAATGATCTCTTCCTCCGTCACCGCCTCCTGCTGATCCTTCACGGATACGCCGAAGATCGCCGCGGAAATGCGGGCAAGCCATGTGATAAACCTGGTAATCGGATAAAGAAGCGTAACAACTCCATAGACCAGGCCAACATAGCGGAACGCATAGTCCCTGGCCCGGTAGGTTCCGATCCGTCGGAACATGAGGATCCCGAAAGCCGCCAGAAAGATCACACAGATGACTGCCACCGGCACAAGTACCGGAAAATGCTCTATGTAATGGTGGAGAAATCCCACCAAAGGCGGTATCAGGGATACGCCGGTAAGTATTCCCGAAGCTGTTACGATCAGCGGAATGGCGTTGATGTATCTCTCCGGTTCGTCGATCAGCTTCTTAAGAAGCCTGGCTTTCCGGTCGCCCTCCTCTGACATTTTCTCGATTTCATTTTCACTCAGGCCTCTGATCGCCGCGGCAAATCCGTACAAAATACCGTTCAGCAGGATCAGAACCACCAGAATGACAAGCCCCAGAAGGGGCATTCGACTGCCATCGTCCATATGGTATTCACTTATTCCTTCCTGTTTATTACTCCCGCCGTAATAAAACGCGGGTTTCTGTGTACAACTGCATAATCACTGATAAAATATAGCACTTTCCATGCAGTTCGTCAAGAATCCCTTCAAAAACTCAGCTCCAGGCTGATTTCCAGCGCATGGTTGACCTTATCCAGCATATTCTGGTCCAGATGACACACCTTATCCTTCAGTCTCCTTTTGTCAATGGTGCGCAGCTGTTCCAAAAGGATCACCGAATCCTTCTCGATCCCGTATGCCGACGCGTCGATCTCGATATGTGTAGGCAGCTTCGCCTTGTTCATCTTTGAGGTGATAGCCGCGCAGATCACAGTGGGGCTGTGACGGTTTCCCACGTCGTTCTGAATGATCAGCACCGGACGGATCCCGCCCTGCTCGCTTCCGATCACAGGCCTCAGATCTGCATAATATATGTCCCCTCTTTTAATTACCACACAATTCACACTCCGATTCTGTTTTCTCTGATTCAGTATTTCCAGATTTCTCCTGTGTATACATGCGTGGTTCTTATATATGACAGCCGGACGGTCCGAACCGTCCGTTTACTACGTTTCTTTCATTCACTCAAAGAACGTAGCGTCAGTGTACAAGGGGACAATACGGTCGATAAAGGGCTGATTTCTGTCTCTTCTGCGTTACTTTCATTCCGCGTACGTCCTGTACGCGTCAATCAAGTGCCTTAAAGAGACAGAAATCATCTCCTTTTCGACTCATAGACTCCAACCGCAGGAATTTCAGCGATTTACAAGGCAGACGATGGAAGCGTACAGGACGTACGCTGACTGAGGATAACGCTGAAAATCGCTGAAATCACGCGGCTTGGAGCGTGTTGCCCCTTATACACTGACGCTAAAGTCTCCCCATTCCTTTCCGTCCCTTAAGTACACCCGCGGAACTCTTTTGGAGATACAGCAGGCGAATTCATAGGAAAAACGTCCTGACAGATCTCCGAACTCCTCCATAGTGATACATTCGTCTCCGTCTTTTCCGATCAGCGTCACTTCATCTCCCTGTTCCACATCCGGGATATCCGTTACGTCCGCCATGAACTGATCCATGCACACCCTTCCCAGGATGCGCGCCTTTTTCCCGCGGATCAGGACCCAGCCTTTGTTGGAAAGGCCCCGTGGATAACCGTCCGCGTAGCCCACAGGGATCGTGGCCACTCGCACCGGCCCTTCAGCCACAAAAGTTCCTCCGTAGCTCACCGCGTCTCCCTTATCGATCCATTTCACAAAGCTTATATGGCTTTTCAGCTCCATGGCCGGCTGCAGCTTCACGATATCCCTCTCCACTTCGGAAGAAGGATAGATCCCGTAGATGGTGATCCCCGCTCTCACCGCGTTCAGATTAGCCTCTTTTACACGGATGATGCCCGCGCTGTTGGAACAATGCTTCATGGGGATATGGATCCCCTCCTGCTCCAGAAGGGCGGCAAACTTGAGATAACGGTCCAGCTGCGCCATGGCGGGGCTTCTGTCCGTCTCGTCCGCCCTGGCAAAATGAGTAAACATTCCCTCTATCTCCAGATCCGGAAGATCCCGGATCTTCCGGATCTCTTCTATGCTTTCCGGAACATCGGCGAAACCGATCCGTCCCATACCCGTATCCAGTCCGAGATGAATATGTACCGTCTTCCCCTGACGCACCGCCTCCCTGGACAGCTTCTCCGCCATAGGATAATCTGAAACAGTCAGACGGATCCCCCCGGCGATCATTTCCGGAAAATATTCTTCAAACACAATTCCCAGGATCAGTACCGGTTTCGTCACGCCGCTTTCCCTGAGCTGAAGCGCCTCTTCCGGAGTTGCCACAGCAAATCCCCAGATATAATCGTAGTCATGGATCAGAGACGCGATTGCCTGCGCGCCATGTCCGTATCCGTCCGCCTTGATCACAGCGACGATCTTTGTCTCCGGTGAAATATTCCTGTGCATTTCTTCAAAGTTATGAGCGATGGCGTCCAGAGACACCACTGCTTTTATTCTGTCATACCTTTTCATGGTTTCCTCCATCCTGTAATACAAAGGATATTTCCGGGATCAGGTCTCCCGCCTTCATTCCGTAAATTCCTTTTTTCTCCGCCGCCCGGTCTCCCGCGCGCCCGTGGACAAAAACGCCCATTGCCGCGGCTCTGGCCGGATCCGCTTCCTCATCCCCGGAACCGGCGTACATACACCGCATCCCGGCAAGGACGCCGGCAAGGACGTCTCCACTTCCCGCCGTACCCATACCCGCGTTGCCGCTTAAATTGATCCAGGCATTTCCCTCCGGCCCGGCGGTAACTGTACATGCGTCTTTCAGCACACAGACAGCGCCCGTTTCCCTGGCCAGAGAAACAGCGGAATCCACTCTGTCGCTTATGATCTCCTGCGCCGTTTTTCCCGTCAGCCGGCTCATTTCTCCGATGTGCGGCGTAAGTGTCACATGAATTCCCAGCCATTTCCTCCACTGCGGATTGTCCGAAAGCAGATTCAGTCCGTCCGCGTCCAGGATCACCGGCTTTCTGTCTTCCCATGCACGGCGAAGGAACCACTCCGCCTTCTTACGGGCATTGCTGTCTGTTCCCAGTCCGGGACCCAGGATCAGCACATCGCTCCACTGATACGCCTTCTCTCCTGCCTCTTCACTGCCGTCAGTGGTGATGATCGCCTCCGGCAGAAGGGTCTGCAGCGGGATCCTGTTCTCTTCGGCAGTGAAGATCCTCACCATCCCTGCTCCGGCGGCAAAAGCCGAAGCGCCGCACAGATAAGCCGCACCGCACATACCCGGGCTTCCTGCCACGGCAAGGACTTTGCCGAAAGTTCCCTTATTTCCGTCCGGCCTTCTTTGCGGAAGCGTTTTCAGATCCGGTTCCTCCATATGCCGGAGGTTTCCCGGTTCCTCCGGATCCCCGTAGATGCCGATATCCGCCGTGACGGTCCTGCCTGCAAGCATACGGCCGGGATAAAGGCAGAGCCCCGCCTTCCTGTATCCGAAGGTGACCGTCAGATCAGCCCGGAAGGCTGTCCCCAGTTCCATTCCCGTATCCCCGTCCACGCCGGAGGGAATGTCCACAGCCACCTTCCATGCGGAACATTCATTCAGCTGGCGGATCAGCTGCGCGTAACGCCCCTCCACAGGCCGCACAAGACCCACGCCGAACACAGCGTCTACTATAGTAGTATATTCACTCCAGTCCGGGTTCATCACAACCGGAACATGATATTTCTGCGCAATGTGGAACTGACGGGCGGTTTCCTCTGTGAATTTCTCCTGTTTTCCCGCCAGAAAGATCTCCGCCCTGTATCCGTGGAGAAAAAAGATCCTGGCGATCGCCACGCCGTCTCCCCCGTTATTACCGCTTCCGCAGACGCAGAGGATGCGCTGCTCACTCTTCTCTCTCTCAAAAAAAGCCTCCATCACCTCCACGGTTTTCAAAGCGGCTCTCTCCATCAGCACACAGGAAGGGACTCCCATCTCCTTAATGGTCCTTCTGTCAAGTTCTTTCATTTCTCTGCAGGCAACGATTCTTCTCATATGATATCTCCCTGTATCAAAGAATGCTGCCTGTCCCGATCCATATATATGACTCCGGGGCAAAGCAGCATTCTGTCCTGTCTCGATTTATGCATTGTTTTTTTCATCCTGTTCCCGCTGATACTGGCTGAGATTATAGGACAGCCTCATCAGGCTCTCGGAAAGATGTACGTTCTCCACAATCACATCCCCTGGAGTATCAAGATCGATATGAGCGAAATTCCAGATCGCCTTGATACCGTTCCTGATCAGTATGTCCGCCATCTCCCCCGCCTTATTCTTGGGAAGGGTCAGGATCGCGATCTCGATGTGGTTATTCTTAAGGAATTCAGGAAGCTCGCTGATCATCCGGATCTCAATCCCTCTCACGGAGATACCCTCCAGAACAGGATTGATATCAAAAATACCCGCCAGCTTGAATCCTCTCTTCTCAAAATCACTGTAATTGGCAAGGGCCTGTCCCAGGTTGCCGGCTCCCACGATGATCATGGGATGGATGGTGTCCAGTCCGAGGATCTTGCCGATCTCTGTATATAAAAATTTGACGTTATATCCATATCCCTGCTGTCCGAATCCACCGAAATTATTCAGGTCCTGACGGATCTGGGACGCTGTGACATGCATCTTCCTGCTGAGGTCGTTGGAAGAAATCCTCTCCACATTCTCCTCCAGCAGTTCTCCAAGATATCGATAATAGCGGGGCAGCCGTTTGATCACTGCCTTAGAAATTTGTTTTGCCTCCACCATTGCTCCTCCTTAAAGTTTCCTACATAATTATAGCGAATTGTTATTTTGATGTCAATTAAAGTTAACTTTCAAAGCAATATTTTTCGCCTTTTTTCTTTACAAAACCGCCTTTCCGGCTATATAATCTTACATGATTATACAAGAAGATACCGGAGGAATTTCAATGATCTTATCATGTCAGGGCGTCAGCAAGGCCTTTGGAGAAAAAGTGATCCTGGACGACGCCTCTTTTCATATAGAGGAGCGGGAGAAAGCCGCTCTCATCGGAAACAACGGAGCGGGCAAGACCACGCTCCTTCGGATCATCATGGGGGAGATCCCCTCAGATTCCGGCACTGTAACCCTTGCGAAGGACAGCCGGATCGGATACCTGGCCCAGTACCAGGATATTCAGGGAGACCTTACGATCTACGAAGAGCTTCTCACCACCAAACAGTATATCCTGGATATGGAAAACAGGATGCGCGCGATCGAAAAAGAAATGAAACACGCGGACGGCGAGGAACTGGATCATCTGATGAACGCCTATACCCGTCTCACCCATGAATTCGAACTGGAAAACGGCTACGCGTACAAAAGCGAGCTTACCGGAGTCCTGAAAGGCCTGGGATTCAGCGAAGAAGATTTCAGCCAGAAAGTGGGGATCCTCTCCGGAGGACAGAAGACCCGGGTGGCTCTGGGCAAACTTCTTCTCTCCCGCCCGGACATTCTCCTTCTTGACGAGCCCACCAACCATCTGGATATGGAGAGCATCGCATGGCTGGAAAATTACCTTCTGAATTATCCCGGAGCCGTATTCATCGTATCTCATGACCGTTACTTCCTGGACAAGGTGGTAACGAAAGTCGTAGAGATCGAGGCGGGACACGTTACCTGCTTCCCAGGGAACTACTCTTCCTTTGCGGAGAAGAAAGCGCGCTTAAGAGACGCTCAGTATAAGGCCTATCTGAACCAGCAGAGAGAGATCAAACATCAGGAGGCAGTGATCGTCAAACTGAAATCCTTCAACCGGGAGAAGTCCATCCGCAGAGCGGAAAGCCGTGAAAAAATGCTGAACAAGATGCAGCGCATCGAAAAACCGGTAGAGATCCAGACACAGATGCGCCTCTCCCTGGAGCCCAGGACAGTCAGCGGAAACGACGTGCTTACCGTGGAAAACCTGGCGAAAAGTTTTCCCGGACAGCCGCTTTTTTCCAATGTATCCTTCCAGATCAAAAGAGGAGAACGGATCGCCCTGATCGGAAACAACGGAACAGGCAAGACCACTATGCTGAAGATCCTCAACGGCCTTCTGGATCCCGATGAGGGAAGATATACCCTGGGAACCAAAGTCCAGATCGGTTACTACGATCAGGAACACCACGTGCTCCACAGCGACAAGACCATCTTCCAGGAGATCTCGGACGCCTACCCCACCCTTACGGAAACAGAGATCCGCAATATGCTGGCGGCGTTCCTGTTCACAGGAGAAGATGTTTTCAAGGAAATCTCCTCCCTCTCTGGCGGGGAAAGAGGCCGGGTATCCCTTGCCAAGCTGATGCTCTCCGAGGCAAACTTCCTGATCCTGGACGAGCCTACCAACCACCTGGATATCGCCTCCAAGGAGATCCTGGAGGAAGCGCTGAACAGCTATACCGGAACCGTGCTCTACGTCTCCCACGACCGTTACTTTATCAACCAGACGGCCACAAGGATCCTGGATCTCACCAACCGGGCGGTGGTAAATTATATCGGGGATTACGACTACTATCTGGAGAAAAAAGAAGAACTGACAGAAAGGTACGCCCCGGTACAGGAAGACATAAAAGAAACGCCTTCCGCCGGCGCTGTTTCCGAGAGCAAGCTCACCTGGCAGCAGCAGAAAGAAGAACAGGCGCTGAAACGGAAAAAAGAAAACGAACTGAAAAAGACAGAACAGCGTATCGAGGAACTGGAAACAAGAGACCGGGAGATCGACGACACCCTCGTTCTTCCGGAAGTTTGCACCGATCCCGGACGCTGCGCAGAACTAAGCAGAGAAAAAGACGCGATCCAGAAAGAACTGGAGGAACTGTATGAAAAATGGGAAGCCCTCGCGTGAGGCGCTTCCCTTTTATAATATCGTCAGAAATATCAGTCGAGAAGATCATCCAGAGTCTCTCTCACAGCCCTGATGAATTCCAGGCTGGAAAGCACCTTCGGACGTTTCAGGCTGGTGATCACAGCAAGGTCTTTGGTCATCTTTCCGTCTTCGATGGTGGAGACAACCGCTTCCTCCAGCTTATCCGCAAACGCTCTCAGCTCTTCGTTGCCGTCCAGCTCGCCCCTCTTTCTCAGGGCTCCCGTCCAGGCGAAGATCGTAGCCACGGAATTGGTGGAAGTCTCTTTGCCCTCCAGATGGCGGTAATAATGTCTCTGCACAGTGCCGTGAGCGGCCTCATACTCGTAATATCCGTCGGGAGAAACAAGTACGGAAGTCATCATGGCAAGAGAACCGAACGCAGAGGATACCATATCGCTCATCACATCTCCGTCATAATTCTTGCAGGCCCAGATGAAACCGCCCTCGGCTTTCATCACGCGGGCAACGATGTCGTCGATGAGGCTGTAGAAATAAGTAAGTCCGGCTTTATCAAACTTCTCCTCGAATTCCTCTTCATAGATTCTCTGGAAAATCTCTTTAAATTTAGCGTCATAGGTCTTGGAGATGGTGTCCTTTGCGCCGAACCAGAGATCCTGCTTCGTATCAAGAGCGAAATTGAAGCAGCTTCTGGCGAAACTCTCCACAGAAGCTTCCATGTTGTGCATTCCCATTACAACGCCGGGAGTCTTAAACTCGTGGATCAGAGAACGGGTCTCCTCTCCGTCCTCGGTGGTATAGACCAGTTCCGCCTTACCGGGTTTCTCCGCATGGAATTCCGTATTCTTATAGATATCGCCGTAGGCATGACGGGCAATGGTGATTGGTTTCTTCCAGTTGCGCACGCAGGGCTCGATCCCTTTCACAACAATGGGGGTACGGAAAACCGTGCCGTCCAGGATAGCCCGGATGGTGCCGTTGGGGCTCTTGTACATCTTCTTCAGGTCATATTCCTTCATACGGGCGTGATTCGGCGTAATGGTAGCGCACTTCACAGCAACGCTGTACTTCTTCGTCGCCTCGGCGGCGTCCACCGTTACCTGGTCGTCGGTCTCGTTGCGGTGTTCCAGTCCCAGATCATAATACTCTGTATTCAGATCAATATATGGAAGAAGAAGTTCCTCTTTGATCATCTTCCAGAGGATCCTTGTCATCTCGTCTCCGTCCATCTCCACAAGGGGCGTGGTCATCTGAATTTTGTCCATGTATATCTTCTCCTCTCTGTAAAATCATCAAAACTCATACACATAAATATACGGCATCCTGATTCAGACAACGTGTGTCTGAAATTCCGCACTTCATTATTGTAATCTAAAAAAGAGTTCCAGTCAATGGCGCATCCCTTTCTTTGTCATAAATCCGGCTAAAGACTCATAAACTTATGAAAATTAAACTTTCCCCACCCCTGCCGGTTACGGGGAAGGCCCATATCATCCGTACTCTCTCTCAGCAGCATCTTGATCTCCACATTGGTAAGAAGAGGATCTTTTTCCAGCATAAGAGCGATCGCCCCAGAGACCAGCGGCGTGGACATGGAAGTTCCGCTTTTCACGCCGTAGGTATTGGCAGTCCCGGGCGCGCAGGAAACAATATGATTTCCCGGAGCCACCAGATCCGGTTTGCAGACACATTCCGCCGTAGGACCGCAGCCGGAAACTGCAGACCTTCCGGTCAGCATGTCGCTGGAGCCTACCGTGATCACCTTCCTGCTGCTTCCCGGAGCCGTAACGCTTCCCGGTTTCGGCCCCTGGTTGCCCGCGGCGGCTACCACGACGAGCCCTTCGTCCCAGAGCTTTTCCACTCCCTGGATAAGTACATCCTGATCGCTTACCGAACGGCAGGTAGTCCCCACGGAAATATTTACAATACGGATGCGGTACTGCTCCCGGTGATCCAGAATCCAGCGGAAAGCCCTGAGCACCTGCTCCCTGCTCCCGTTGCCGAAACAATCCAGAACTTTCAACGCCACAAGACCGCATCCGGGAGCCACTCCCTTATACTTTCCCATGGAAGCCGTTCCGTCTCCCGCCAGTATTCCGGCCACATGGGTGCCGTGGCCGTTATCGTCATAAGGCATGCTTTTATACGCGACAAAATCGGCAAAGGCGCGGATCCTGTTCCTGAAATCCATATGAGGAAAGATCCCTGTGTCAAGAACAGCGACTCCCACGCCTTTTCCGGTATAAGACAAGTATTCCATGAATATACTCCAGAAAAAGAGGTTTTATTTTAATGTATTCCGGAGAAGATTTCTTTGCGAATTGTATCTTTCTGCATAAAAAACACAGAACTGCCAATAATGAAAGATATCAACAGAAAAAGGAGGCCATACCATGATCCTGTTTCTATTACTGTTCTTTCTGCTCCAGTCCTTCGTGCTGTTCTGCTGTCTCGCGGCCGGAAACGATCCGGCGTCCCAGGCTGTCTCCGACGAAGAACAGATCCGGTACATCCGGCAGTGGATGGAGCTGCATAAAAAATAAGTCGCTTTCAGAGGCCGAAACTAAGCCGGTTGATCTGCTTCTTCTTGGATTCCATGGAAGAATGCACATAATAATTCAGAGTGATCCCCGTGCTGGAATGGCCGAGGATCTCACTTAAAGTTTTGACATCCATACCAGTCTCCACACATCTGGAGGCAAAGGTATGGCGCAGCATATGGAAATTCACTCTGCGCACCCCTGCCCGTTCCAGTGTCCTTACAAAAAAATACTGGTAATTCCTGGGTTCGATCAGGCGGGACGAATTAGTCAGAAAATAAAACTCCTTCTCCGATCCAGGAAATCTTCTCCGGATCAGCGGAAACACTACGTCCGGAATAGGGATCACACGCTTCGAGGAATCCGTTTTGGGGAAATCCGTGATCACCATGGTACGGGGCAGACCCTCTCCTGCCGCGGCCGCGATCCTCTGGGCTGTGTGAGAAATACACAGAGTACGGGTTTTCAGATCGATATCCGCCCATTTCAGGGCGCAGATCTCGCCAAGCCGCATTCCTGTATAGAGACACAAAAGAAGCCCTGCGCACCGGGGAACGTCCTGGTTCTCCCGGAGATACCTCTCGAACTTTCTCACCTCGTTTACATTCAGTATTTCTTTCTCCGCGGCTTTCGCCCTGGGAAGCACTGTATTTCCAACCAGATTCTGCAGATGATATTCATTCTCGCCGTATCGGATGATAGACTTTAAGATCGTGCAGATATCCCGTACCGTCTTGGCGCACATAACGCCTTTCTCACAGTTTTCCCCGCAGCCGTCTGATTGAATCCCCATTTTTTCCGCGGCAAAGGCATTGACCATGGCAGAGTTCACTCTGCAGAGAGGAACATCTCCCAGACATTCTGCAATGTGATTTCCTACAATAGATTCATACTTCGCGTAAGTAGACTGCTTTACCACAAGTTTCTTCATGCCGAGCCATTCCATACTGACCTGGCGGATCGTAACCTCCGGTGATTTCATAACATTTCTCTCCTTTCTCAGATTATGTAAAATTAGTACACACTCTGATTATAGAGATTTTATTCGCCGGACTGCACAGTTCTCCGACCCATCTGTTTCGGATCACCGAACCAAAAATAAAGCAGACTGAAAAAACAGCCTGCTTTTGAAAGACAACATATAATCCTATACCGCGCCGTCATTTTTCAACACAGTAAGGACGGTTTTCAGAAGAATCTTGATGTCAAGACCAATCGTCCAGTTCTCTATGTACTCCGCATCCAGCCGGACAACTTCTTCGAAATCGGTAATATCGCTCCTGCCGCTTACCTGCCACATACCTGTAATACCCGGCTTGGTGGCCATACGGATCCTGTGATGAAGCTCATACTGTTCCCATTCATCCACTGTGGGCGGTCTTGTTCCTACAAGGCTCATATCGCCCTTCAGCACATTCCAGAACTGAGGAAACTCGTCGAGCGAAGTCCTGCGGATAAAATTGCCGATACCTTTAGGTTTGCCGTCTTTGCCGGTTTTCTCGCTCCCGATGATACGGGGATCATAATCCAGCTTGAACATGAAACCGTCCATCTTATTATCCTTCATCAATTCCGCCTTGCGCTCCTCCGCGTCCATGTACATACTGCGGAATTTGTAAATCTTGAACTTCTTTCCGTTCAGACCGATGCGGACCTGGGAAAAGAAGATCGGGCCGGGCGATTTCAGATAGATCACAGGACCGATAATAATGATCAGAAGGAGCGTGATCAGACATCCTACGATACCGCCCATGAGATCCAGAGAACGCTTATAAAACATCTGCTTCGGCGACGCCATATGAATACTGGAGGTGACAACCGTAAACTCTCCCATTCGCTCAACGAACTTCTCGCCGCTCATCGGCCTCTCCACTGCATCAAGGCTCATATGAACTGTAAGCCCCATTACAACCAGATCATCCAGAAGCTGACTGGGATAAGGCTCTGATTCGCAGAGTTTCACAAAAACCTCATCCACCCACTGATGGCAGAGGTATTCTTTCACATTGTGGACATCTCCCACAACCGGTATATCCCTGATCGTCTCACCTGTCAGATCCGTATCCAGCAATGCGATACCGGTAACTGTAAACTGACGTACAGGAGAATCCAGAAGCTTCCGAAGAGTCTCTTCCACTTCATAGGAGGCCGCCACAAGCACCATGGATCTCTTTTCCGCTGAATCTGTTCTCTGCAGTATATACCATTTGCGCGTAACGCGCAGAGCATAAGCCAGGGCCATATATAGCGCAACCGTTATAAAAAGAGTAATTCTGGAATACAATGACGACTGCTGTGTCACGAAAAGAAACATGATCGACAAAAGCATAACAATAATCACATGTTTCACTGTTTTGGTCAGTTCTGAGTACAGACCACGCTTCAGGATTCCCTGATACGGCTGACAGAAAAAAGTAACAGCTATCTGACATAGGACAAAAATAAAGGCCTCGCTCCGATACAAAAAAGTGCTGTACGGGTTCCCCAGTCCATTTCTAATTAAATACGCAACAATAAAGGCGGCTTGAAGACAAAGGATATCCAGGAAAATAAAGTCCCAGTGCTTCAGCCACCCCTGCGGTGATTTTCTATACATACGCCCTGCTCCAACTTACATTTTTCTACATTATAAAATGATTTATTTCATAAGTCAATGAAGCATCTCTGCAATTTCAGTAGGAAAATCATCCAAATTTGTCGTTTTATGTCAACTTTATTGACATATATCAAAATTTGCCTTACTCAGATAATAATACATACCAGGCCGCCCCGGGTATCGTTGACGATCTTCTGCATGGTATCCTGCAGTTTCGCCTGACTTTCCTCTCCGATGGCGGCAATCTTGTTTCTGATCCCATCCTGCACAAGCTGTTCAATAGATTTGCCGAAAATATTGGTCTCCCAGATACTCTCTCCCCTGTCCCCGCTTTCCTGGATATACCGGATCAGGTCTTCCGCCTGCTGCTCCGTTCCCACAATAGGCGCGATCTCCGTTTCGATATTTGCCTTGATCATGTGGACGGAAGGGCTCTTTGAACGTATCTTTACACCGAACTTATTCCCCTGGCGTATCACGGAAGGATCCTCAATCTGAATCTCTTCCAGTTCCGGTACGACAACGCCGTATCCACTTCCCTTTACCGATTCCAGCGCAGGCTTCACTTTTATATATTCTTCTCTGATCTGCGCCAGCTCTTTCATTGTATGGATCAGATCATATTCACTCTCCATGGGGACGCCGCAGAGTTCGCTTAATATCTGATAATAATACTCATCCCTGATCTGCAGCCTCACACGCACGACTCCGTCGGAAAGATTCACTTCATCCAGAAGCGTATCCTGCACATAGGGGCCGTCGAGTTTCACCGCTTCCTTCGTTACGTCTTTAATGTGGACCAGCGACTTCATAAGCTCCCGGATCCGTCCGATGATCTGGCCTTTCAGCTCATGATCGACCGGAAGCATCTCCACCCACTTGGGAATATAGAACCGGATCTCACTTACCGGAAACTCATAGAGAACCTGCTCCAGAATCCGCGTGATATCCTCTTTGCGGAGCTGCTCGCAGCTTACCGGCACTACAGAAACCCCGTATTTATTCCGGATTTTTTCTGCCAGACGCTGAGTCTCATCCTTATGAGGAAACTGTGAATTCAAAAGGATCAGAAAAGGCTTTCCCTGCTTCTTCAGTTCCGCCACAGTCCTCTCCTCGGCCTCCAGAAAATTCTCTCTTGGCAGTTCACCGAAACTCCCGTCCGTAGTGACCACAAGACCGATGGTGGAATGTTCCCGGATCACCTTGCCCGTACCGATCCCGGCAGCTTCATGAAAGGGGATGGCGTTATCCGACCAGGGCGTTTTTACCATACGTTCCCGTCCGTCTTCCACATGTCCCGCGGCATCCTTCACCAGAAAACCGACACAGTCGATAAGCTTCACCCGGACAGCCTGATCCTCGCCCAGTTTCACAGATACAGCCTCTTTCGGTATGAATTTCGGCTCTACTGTGGTGATGATCTTCCCTGATCCGCTTAAAGGAAGCGCGTCTCTCACCTCCGCCTGATCCTTCGGATCCATTCCCGGAAGCGCCACAAGCTCCATGAAACGTCTCACAAACGTAGACTTTCCTGTACGGACCGGACCAACAACGCCTATGTATATGTCACCGCCTGTTCGTGCCTGAATATCACGGTATACCTGAAAATTCTCCATAAAAATGCCCCCTTGCATATATTCACACAATCCCATGTATTGTTATATTTATATGCAGGGGGCATCTTATTCATGTCTTGATTTTACAGGCGTTTTCTATCGAAGATGCCTGTTTCGCTGTCTTCCCGCGTCTGGAATCATTTCTCCTTCGGCTCTGTCTTCAGAGGAACTGTCTCTTCCGCCTGGAATACATATCCGCAGGAACATTCTGTGGGTTCGGTAATCCTTCCTCCGTTGGTAAATACCTCTACTTCCTTGCCGCATTTCGGACAGATCCTGTCCTCAAGCACCGCTGTTCTTCTCTGGCTCTCGCAGCCATCCATTACTGCCATTACGATTCCTCCTTTTCCGTCCGGCCAGACCGGCGAAATAACGGCCTGCCGCTTTATATTTGTAACTTAAGTATAGACCTGTGGAAGAGGAAGTGTCAATCGGAATTTCGGTAAATTACATAGCACTTATACTTCTTTTTCTGTGATCACCTGCACAACCTGATCCACATGATATCTGCAGATTTCTTCTGTCTCAGCTTCCACCATGACGCGGATCACCGGTTCTGTGCCGGATTCCCGCACCAGAATCCGGCCGGTATCTCCCAGGGCGTCCGCTGCCTTCTTCACCGCGGCCTGTACATCCGGGTCTGCCTGTGCAGCAGCCTTATCCTTCACCCGGACATTAACCAGCACCTGGGGATAGATCCTCAAATCTTCGGAAAGCTGGCTCATCTTCTTTTTCCTTGCCAGCATTACTTCCATCATCTTCAGGCTGGTAAGGATGCCGTCTCCTGTAGAGGCGTACTTGGAAAAGATAATATGCCCCGACTGCTCTCCGCCCAGACGACAGCCGTTCTTCGTCATATATTCGTATACATACTTGTCTCCAACGGCGGTCTTTGCGTAGTCGATGCCCGCCTTGTCAAAAGCTTTGTACAACCCAAAATTTGACATCACTGTTGTGACCACTGTATTGCCGATGAGCTTGCCACGCTCCTTCATATACTTTCCATAGATATAAAGAATGGCGTCACCGTCCACCACATTGCCTTTTTCATCCACACAGAGACAGCGGTCCGCGTCGCCGTCATAGGCAAATCCCACATCAAGGCCCTTCTCTACCACAAACTTCTGCAGCCCTTCGATGTGGGTGGAACCTGCGTTGTTATTGATATTCATACCGTCCGGCTCCGCATTGATCACATAAGTCTTCGCTCCCAGCGCATCGAAAACTGCTTTCGCGATATTCCAGGAACTTCCGTTGGCACAGTCAAGGCCGACTTTGATTCCTTTGAAAGAATAGATACCAAGAGAAATAAGATAACCAATATAGCGATTCCGCCCGGACACATAATCAACAGTACGGCCGATCCTCGCCTTATGGGCATAGGGAATCTCCGGCCATCGCTCACCGAACACCTCTAGTTCCCCGTCCAGATAAGCTTCCACCAGACGGATGGTATCCTCGTCCATCTTCTCCCCATTACAATTGATCAGCTTGATGCCATTATCATAATACGGATTATGGCTGGCAGAGATCATGATCCCGCAGTCAAACTCATCCACTCTTGCGACATAGGCCACGGAAGGCGTAGTCGTCACATGGAGAAGATAAGCGTCCGCCCCGGAAGCAACCAGGCCGCCTACCAGCGTGTACTCAAACATATAGCTGGAGCGCCGAGTGTCCTTTCCAATAACGATACGGGCCGGGGTATTATCGCCTTTTCGTCTTTTCATTTCCCCATAATACCAGCCCAGAAAGCGGCCGATCTTATAAGCGTGGTCTGCAGTTAAATTTTCATTAGCTTCTCCGCGGAAGCCGTCAGTTCCAAAGTATTTTCCCATAATTTTCTCCTTACTTTGCATTATTTTCAGCGAAAAATCGCGAATTTAACGATAAAAGACTCTTTATCGGGAAGCAGGATCGATCCGGACTCTTATGACTAAAATTATTCCTACATAAATCACCAGATGCAAATCAACAATCATCTGGTATAAAATTAGTGAATTTTTTGTACGTACACTTTTGATTGATCTTGTCGTGATAAGCGAAACATTCTTCATCAGAGAGAATTTCACAATACATTTCCTTTACTTTATGGATTTGAAACTTTTTTTTGCACAATTGAAAAACAAAAATTTCCAATAGCACAGCCGATCACGCACCCCACCCCATTATGGATCATATCATCCCATTCGAACAAGCCGCGCATGGAAACAAGTTGGCAGATTTCAATCACAAAGGAAACCAATACTCCTGAAAGAAAAGCTCTGGGAAGCCGAACCTTCCGGTCTGCAATGAACGGTTGTAATGCTCCCATAGGGATAAACAAGATAACATTCAGCAAATTTTCTTTAAGCTGTTCTTTATTCAAATCCATCAGCACTTCCACCCATGACCAAAATGGAAACAGCTTATACCTGCGTGTGGTTGGCGTCCTGGTAAAAACAGTGGAGCCAAATACAATCCCTAAGTAAATAACCAGTAAAAATACAGATATCGCCTGCATTTTCTCAATTCTATGAGAACGAGTAGCTTTTATGAGAATAATGACGCAAAATAACAAAATGATTAAAAAGCATAAGATTTCACGTCCAGTCCATGGCCTATTGTGCGTTGCCAAAATCTGAAATATATCCATTCTTCACTACACCAATAAATAATAAAAGATTATGACACTCACTTATTTTCGCTTTCTTATTATAGAATACACTCTATGCATTACGTCGTCGCTGGGGAACATAGAAGCAAGGTAATATTCATCCTCTCTTATATCTTCATTATCATCATAATCTGTTCTTGAAAACTTTGAGAATTTATCATTATATCCTGTTTCGTATGCAATTTCTTTTTTTCTTTGACGACTAATGCGTTGTTTCGTTTTTGCCATTTCTTAACCTCCATTTTATTTTAGCCTCGGTATTAATGCTTCTTTAACATTATTGTGTATGCTCTACCATATCTACACTAGCATTATTATAATTATTTGTTGTCGGTGAAGCCATTTGGTTTACGCTCAATTTATTTTTCTTATTTTGTTCATTTTCATGCAGTCGTTTTAGATAAAACTGATTCTTACTCAAGATATTAAACATTGCCGCAGCATATGATTTTACTATATATGTATAGTTATCTTTCTGTTCCCATGTAAAAGCTTTTTCGCTTAGAGAATCAACACACAAAAATCCTAATGTATAATATACTGAATTTTTCTTTTTGTTCTTCCTTCTCCTCCTATTATTTTTAACATTATCCAAGTAGAATAATCTCTTGCTTGCAATTCTAATCGGAGCAACTATTGTTCCTATATAATACTTATCCC
>DSLMC04103__coassemble_667_pt1 | contig 21612 bp, 23 predicted proteins | sample DSLMC04103__metabat2_low_PE_036 | metagenome-assembled genome bin DSLMC04103
AAGTTATTACCGTTAATTCTTCTCCATATGCTGTTCCAGTTTACCACAAGTTGGGCTTTGTAGATACGGATGTCGAGCAGCTATCTGATGGTATGAGATATACACCTATGAAATACGAGAGGTAATTCTGATTTACGGAGACACAGAAAATGGATATACGACAAGCCACACTCTCAGATTTGAGCATAATTAAAAGAATTTCAGAAGTTACAATATCTGAGATTTATCCACATTATTACCCTAAAGGCGCTGTGGACTTTTTTCTTGAACATCACAGCAAAGACATTGAATTTAACATCATAGCCACAGGAGACAACGATTTCTTATGCTATGATGTTATGGAAAAACAAGCGTAGACTGGCTGTTTGAAAGATTTTTTAAAACCGTCTCATTGCATGAAATGTTTGACTTCTTTATAATTGCGGTAGGAGGTGTTAAAACATGGCGAACGAAGATAAAAAAGATTTTAATGCTATGCTGCATGATAGTAAAGACATGCCAAAATTTCAGACTATTACTGACCAGAAAAGCATTGAGAAATATGGTGGAAGCAGAATGTATTTTGCTCCGCCAATCGACTACGACAAAGTAATGAAACAAATTCCTTATGGGAAGGTTATTACTGTCGGGAAAATCCGTGAGTATTTTGCTATACAGAATGGGGCTGATTTTACAGAGCCTATTACAGCCGGAATATTTGTATCTATCGCGGCATGGGCAAGCTTCCAGCGCTCTGAAGATGAAACTCCATACTGGCGAACTTTAAAAGCAAATGGCGAGCTGAACGCCAAGTACCCCGGTGGCATAGAGGCTCAAAAAGAGAAATTGGAAGCAGAAGGACACACAATTATTCAAAAAGGGCGTAAGAATATTAAATACTACGTGCAGGATTATGAGAAAGCCTTATTTTGTTTAGGGTAAGACTATGTGTTGGTCGGGGCTATTCCTGTCTGATACCTATCTGTCATTAAGGAAATTTATTCAAGAATTGCAATTTTTATCTGCGTACAAAAAGTAAAAATTAAATTTTCACGGGGATGGAGAGCCGGGACATTATAGCGGATGCCCCGCCATGTGCTCGTCTAGCTCTTTTTGGATTTGTTCTGCACATTGTTGAGCCAGATCCGGGTACTGCTTAAACAGTTTTACAGATTCTTTGATACGCCTCAAGAATTCCGGCAACGTCATATAATCCCCTCGCTTTCCAATTTTGCAGTTGTCGGTATACCGACAATGCTATAAACCAGAACCGCATATAATCTCAATAGAAATTGAGAGAGGAAGGCGGGATGGTATGACCTACGCAGATGCAATCGCAAAAAGACTGCTTACTATATGCGAAAGAGAAAATATAACGGTCAATAAACTTTGTACTTTATCCGGCGTAAGCCATACGACCATACAAGACATTATGACGGGAAAGACAAAGAATATTACTCTCAGAACTCTGCACCGCCTTGCAGTAGGACTGAATATGACCGTTGCCGACCTTCTTGATTTTCCAGAAATGAATGAGACTATCTTTGAGGATGAATAACTGCGTATAGAACATAAATGCCGGGTAGGAATAATCCGCCCGGCGCTTGCTTTCTCACTTATTTTTCTCGAATTGGTACATTTCGTTGTCGCAAGATCCTGCCGATTGTAGTATAATGGCATCCAAAGGTATCGGCAATGGCCGACTTAGTCATGCCCTTACGGTACATTGATTCTGCTTCGGCACGCTGGGCTTCAGTGAGAAGCGTTTGCTTTAGAGTAATCTTGCTGGCAAACTTAGTACCCTCATCGTATGGATATTTATTGCCGGGCTTGTCGATAGGAACCTCACCTCTATCGAGTTTTTCCAGTATTGAGGTGCAGCAATCCCAAGCCCTCTTGACTTTTTTCAAGTTTAGTGTTGATAAGGCATCCTGAGAACGCCTATTTTATGGCGTTCTTTTCTTTTGTGTTGCATTTCGTGTTGCATAATCTTTCAAAATATCCGTTTGCAATTTGATTCATCTGTTCAGTCTTGTCTTCCAAAACATGCCGGTATACATTTTTTAATACGGCATCATTTCCGGATTTTGCACAAAACCGGACTTTCTCGAAAGTTCAGAGCTTTTTCCGGACAATCAGGGGCTCCTGAACCTGTGATGCCTTATCGCGCAGAAACAGTAACAAAACTTGCTCCTGCTCTGCCTGGAAAGTACGGGGCAGCCATAATGTTTTAGTAAGAGGCCCCCTCTTATGGGTTCCATAAACGTCTTTAGTTTCTTTCATAAATTGCCCACGGATGTGGATAGCCCTTTTCCCGACACGACAGCGCTCCAACTGAAGCAGCGTAAAGGTAAATTCCACCCGTTCCTCCATGCTTCCGCTGTAACCGGAATAGCGCAGCTGGTTTTGTGCGAGATAAACCCGCTGCACGAAAGAGATGCCGGAGCAGTTCATCCAATACATCAGGAGTGGGATAAAAGAAAAAGCAACAACAACCATCAATGCCAAAAACGGCGTTCTTAGCAGCCGAACAGTTAAAAGATCCTGAGCATCCTTTGTGAGAGTAAGTACAGATCCCGAAATCAGGCAAACGCCGGGGCAAACCAGCAGAGTCAGCAGCCATTTTCCAAATCGAATACTTCTTTTTTTCTGCATTGCCCTTACTCCTGTTCTGCTGGATTTACATTTCGTTGATTTGAAAATGCCAAACATCCGACCGTTACTGCCAGGATATCAATGAAGGTGCGGAGGATCAGGTCGGGGATAGCGGCGTCAAAAACCAGCGGCATAAAGAAGTTGAAGAGGATCAGATCCACGCCAAACAGCAGGCCGCCGAGGATAAGCGCCTGCAGAATTCGATTTTCGTTGCGGATGTAAAGATTCAGCCATGCCATCACACAGGAGATTGCGATACCTGTCAACAGACACCACAGTACTGTTTCCAGTGTCTTCTCGTCAAAGGAAGAATAAATGTCAAAGACGAGATATTGTATCATCCGCCCGATAAAGAAGCACCCTGTGACAGCCGACACCGGAAGAACAGGGAAAAGCGGCTTCTCTTTGTCTGCCCGTTGTGCAGGGTTTCCAAACAGCCATCCCAGCAGCAGTCCCATGACAATCAGCGCCAGGCTGTCGGCTGCCGGGTAAGTGATCCGATCAATGCCTGCTATATGCGGCAGAGGCTCTAAAAGATAAACGATCCACACAATGCAGCAGGAAAGGCCGTATTTCAGTCCCTGCAAAACCCGATTTCCGCTCAACCGATTCCGGATAAGCAGAAACAGGGAGGCGATCAGGGAGTAAGCGAAAATCCCATAGACAGTAAAAGCCAGCGGCATGGTGCCGTTTTGTGCAAAAATGCTGGGTTCCAGGACTGTCTGCTCACCTGCCGGGATAGAAAGTTGACCGATGATGCGGACGATGGTGACAACAAGTCCGACCAGAAAAATTTTCAAGATATTTTTGGCAAAGCTGTTCATATTGTTTCCTCCTGTATTTCCCGAACAATCGGTTCCAACGCACGGAAGTCTGTGAAATCCACCTTCCTGCCATAGGTTTCTATGAGCGCCCGGTTTTCCGCCGTTTGTTTTTCAATCGGCGTTTTTCGCAGGGATTGGTATAGCAGTTTCATCATTGTTCGGTGCCCGAAAGAGAGCTTTTGATAATCGATCCCGCCCCGAAGATGAAAAATCTTTGCCCGGTCAAACAGCCCTGCAGGAAGCTGTTTTTGTAGAGAAGTGCAGATATTGTGCTGATTTTCCGGCTCGTCGGGGTCGGCCAGCCCTACGGTAACGAGGAGCAGTTTTTGTCCATCCTGAAGAGAAAAGTTCCGCAGGGTTTTCGCAAGACCCAGAACGCCGCCGGCATACAGGCTGCCCAGATAGATAATGGTCTTCATGTCGGAAAGACTTGGTGCGTCTTTGTAGCCGACTGCGGGAATACCGGTTTGTTCGGACAGCTTTTCCGCATATCGACGTGTACTTCCATACTGACTACCATAAACAATAATTTGTTTCATAATTATTACACTCCTATTTACTATACCATTTGTCCCGTTTCAAAAGCGCAAAAAGGAAGCGGCCTTGAAAGAGCAAAAGTGTGTGCACTGTTTCTGCTGTTAAAATACAATTTCCCATTTTGGATTATATAGCAGGCAACATGAAACGACTATCTGCTTCCGGTTAAATCTGTGTAAAATATAGGCTGATCTTATAAGAAAAGTGAACGTTAAGAGAAAATGGAGAGCCGAATCAGTCCGCAATCGCGTCGGTACATATTGAGAAATACGATTGAATTTTGGAGGGATAACGCAGACATATTCAGTTAAGAAAAGTTAAGAATTCATTAAGAGAATTTGTAAGAACTTTATGATATTCTTTAACCAGCTTATAACTGGCCGGTTGGAAGCAGACAAATCCGAAAGGAGAAAAAGATGAGAAAGTTACATTTAAAGGCAGCTACATTTATTATGACAGTTATGATTATGACTGTTCCCAGCTCAAATATATTTGCAGTGAGTGAGACAGAACAATTTTAACGCTGCCTTTTCTACATAAACAGCAAAGGATAGGTAAGAATAAATATGAAGATACAGTCTTTGGCCCATGTGGCGGCAGCTCTTTTGATTTTTGAGATTGCGGAGAATTTCAGTATGGCTTCCAGCGAGATATTTTATCGATTGTGGGAATCAATGATCGCAGCGGAAATATTTTCTGTTTTTATATCTGTGTTTAGTGTGGTCTTTCTGGTCCGGCTGTATACAGTTTATGTTTTGAAAACCCCTGCGCAGAAATTTTATATAGGAAAACCAGTGTGCGGGAAGCTGTGGTGCGCCGCTGCAATCGTGATGCCAGTGTCGGTCAGTCTGTTTTATTTGTTCTTTGTTGAGGGAGAATTACGTGTGGAGCAGCTTCCTGCATCAGAAGCCGCCTATGCGGTATGTGTGTCTCTGCTTTCGATGGGATTGCGCGCGGCAGTGACCGAGGAAATTATTTTTCGTGGAATGATACAGGGAAGTCTGAAAAAGACCTTAGGGACAAAAATAGCCCTGTCTGTTTCTGCGTTACTGTTTATGCTGCTGCATCTCGTAAATGCGGATATGAACAGCGGACGGGAAATTATAATGATCTGTATTTCCGTTTTTATAGCGGGAACAGCTCTTGGACTGGTAACACTGGAAACCGGAAGTATCTGGTCTTCGGCGGTGATACACGCTCTGTATAATATTCTGTCAGGAGAAAGCCAGATTCTTCATATTGATGTAGAGCAGAATTTTCCGGCGCTGTGTACATATACACTGCACAGCCAGAACTGGATGATTACAGGCAGCAGAAGCTCAGTGGGACTGACTGCTGCATTGCCGTCTATCGTTGGATTTTCAGCAATAGGGCTCCTTGCACTGTGGAAGATATTCCGCCGGAAAAATCGGCAAAACCAGATAACGACAGGAAGATTCCGAAAATGAAAAATACAGGAAGATTACATAAAAAGCATGTTAGAAACCCGACTCACCAGAGAAATCAAAGAGTATTTTTTATGATTGTTAATCTGCTTTTTTTAACAGGAATTGCGGTTCTATGCGGACGTTGGAAAGAAAAAAATATAACAGCGGATGCAAAATCAGCAGAAATGCGTTCCGGCAGGAAATGGGAGGAGATATTTTCCCATTCGGAAATCTATCCGGAAAGTTTTTTAAAGGCGTTAGAAAGAAATTCTGAAATTCTGGACTTTGTTGCAGAATATCCGACATCGGAACCTAAAAGTCAGGGAGGAATTTCTTTTAAAGAGCGTTTAGAAAAAACACCTCTTTTCCTCCAATGGGACAAACGCTGGGGATATGTCCCCTATGGACAGAATAATATCGGAATTTCTGGATGCGGTCCTACATGTCTTTCCATGGTACTTTATAGTTTTACAAGAAATCGAGAACTAACGCCAGATGTACTGGCCGGGAGGGCTATGAAGGAGGGTTACTATGTAGATGGAATCGGCACATCCTGGTCTTTTATGGCAGATGTTTCTGCAGACTATGGAATATATGCTTCTCAGTTTACAATTTTAAAGGAAATAGAGATGCGGGACCGGCTGAATGATGGGAATCTGATCATCTGCGCTATGGGACCGGGGGATTTTACGGATCAGGGACATTTTATTGTGATTCGCGGATATTCCGGTGGCGGATTTTATGTAAATGACCCTTTTAGTAATGCCAATAGTAAAAAAGTCTGGGCATATGAAACCCTTTCGGGCCAGATCCAACAGACCTGGGTTTATGCAAAATAACTGAAATAATATCAGCTTCATATTATTGGGAAAGTAATTTTGAGCCTGGAGGACAGAACATGGAAAAACACTGCATATTGATTATTGAGGACGATGGTGCGATTCGGGAAGGAGTACGCATTCTTCTGGAAGGGGAAGGCTATCATGTCCGAGAAGCGGAGAATGGACAAGAGGGACTGAAAAGTCTGAGAGAGGAAACCGATCTGGTGATTCTTGACGTGATGATGCCGGGGATTTCGGGTATTAAGACATGTGAGGAAATTCGAAAGATATCCAATGTTCCGGTTCTGTTTTTGACAGCTAAGGGTCAGGAGTCCGACAAACTGCTGGGTCTGATGGCAGGCGGAGACGATTACCTCGTCAAACCATTTTCTTATGCAGAATTGCTGGCGAGGGTGAAAGCGCTCATCAGGCGCTGCCGCGTGTATGACAAAGCCTTTGACCAGAAGAAATACCACTGCAGCGATAAGTGGCTGAATCTTTCTTCTCTGCGTATAAATACTGGGATCAATGAAGTATATTTGAATGGAAAAGAAATAGAATTGACGGAAATGGAATATAAACTTCTTCTCCTTTTTATGAAAAACCCGGGAAAAATATTTTCTGTGCAGAATCTTTACGAAAGTCTCTGGGAAGCGCCGTTTTATTATACCTGTGGAAACACGGTGATGGTTCATATCCGAAGGCTCAGGAAAAAAATAGAAGAAGATCCGCAGAAACCAAAACATATAAAAACAGAGTGGGGAAAGGGATATCGTTTTGGGCAGAATACGTGAGGAAACTCTTACTGGAAAAATGGTAAAAAGATTACTGAAGGGAGCGGGGGCAGGTGCCTTTGTATTCTGCGCGGTCTACTTCGGCAGTGCGCAGTGGCTGAATCAGTATTTTTTATCCACAGGGCGTCTGTATCAGGCGGAAGCTCCAAGAGCAGAAGAGCTTCAGGAATTTGTGACAGAACATTCTCTTTCTACCGAAGAGACGGGAAAGCTCAGGAAATGGGCCAAAGAACGAAAGATTGACGAGTTCATGATATTTCGCGACAAACTTCTTCTGTTCGATCTTTCCTATGACGGAGAGGTAAGGCGGGGAGCCGGAAATTTATATGAACGGAAATGGAAAAATCTGTATACAGTAACGTTTTCCGACGGGACAGCGCAGGTATACCTGGATGAAGGATTTGCGGAGAAATATTATGATATTCTTTTGCTGGGCTCTGTGCTTCTGGGATTTGTTGTTTGCCTTGGCATTTTTGTCTCGGGTCTGAAAGAAGACGTCCGGTACATCCAGGAGTTGGAAAAGCAGGTAGAAACCATAAGCCAGGGGAATCTTGACCGCCAGGTATCTCTGCGGGGAAAAGACGAACTGGCTCAGCTTGCCGCAGGGCTGGATATTATGCGCTGTACTTTGATCCAGAAAGAAGAAAAAGAGAAGGAAATGCGGCTGGCTCAGGAAAAGCTTGTACTGGGGATGTCCCATGATCTCAGGACGCCGCTGACGGGACTGATGGCCTACCTGGAAATTCTGAAAAGACAGGAAAAGAACGGCGGCGGGTATATTGATAAGGCACTGGATAAGGTGGTTCAGATACGCTCTTTATCGGATCAGATGTTTGAATACTTTCTCGTGAACGCCAGCAGTGAGATGGAACCGGAGCCGGCGGAAGATATAAGCAGCGTACTGGGCGATTATCTGTCAGAGCTCTGCGCTCTTCTGGAATGTGAAGGATTCTTGACCGATACGGAAGAAATGGTGTGGAAATCTGTGCGGATCCGGGTTTATACCGACTATCTGGGAAGAATCATTAATAATATAATTTCAAATATACAGAAGTACGGAGACGCCCGGATCAGGGTGGAGATCTGTCTCCTTTATACCCCGGGACAGGTAGGCGTTTGTGTGAAAAATGGAATTGCTGTGACGGATTCCTGTGTCAGTGGAACAGGTTTGGGCGTGAAAAATATCAGCGCTATGATGGAAAAGATGAAAGGACGGGCAGAGGTAAAGACAGGCGGGAATATATATGAAATGATTCTGTGGTTTCCCGCAGAAAAAACAGAAGTATAATATAGAAACAAGTCAGATGTACAAATCCCCTGCGGTGGACCGCAGGGGATTTGCACAGGATTATTTTCTTTTTACAGATACCGGATCTCCCCTGTGATCCTGTTTTGTCTGTCTGTCCAAAGAACAGCATAGCTGGGCTTGCGGCCCTGCTGTCTGGGGTATGAAAGGCTCCCGGGATTCAGGAGAAGGAAGCCTTTTTTCATTTTAAGAACAGGACGGTGGGTATGGCCGAAGAATACGCCGTCCAGATTACGGGAACGGGCTTCATCTTCGATTCCGGCCAGTTCCATGGACACGCCGTAGTAATGTCCGTGGGTGACCAGGAAGTTATGCCCGGCAATGGAAACAACATCTTCTCTTGGAAGGTCGGAGAAGAAATCATTATTGCCTGAAACAATACAGCAGGGACACTCTGCCAGTGCCTCTATGTAGTCCTCCCTGCCCTCAACATCTCCGCAGTGTATCAGCATGTCGAAGGGACGTTCCCTTTCCACGGCCTTTTCAAGACCGTTGTCGCGGCCATGGGTATCGCTTACTACAAGAATTTTCATCTCAGCTCGTCCTTGATAGCCTTAAGAGCCTTCCCTCGGTGGCTGATTTTATTCTTTTCTTCCATAGACAGTTCTGCGGAGGTGCAGCCGTATTCCGGAAGATAGAAGATGGGATCATATCCGAAGCCGTTTTCGCCTTTTTCTTCATAACCGATGCGTCCCTCCATAGTGGCCCGGACGGTTTTCATGGTTCCGTCAGGGAAAGCGGCTGCAATTGCGCAGACAAATCGGGCGGTTCGCTTCTCGTCGGGAACGCCGTTCAGCCTTTCGATGAGATTGGCATTTTTGATCCGGTAGGAAGTGTCCTCGCCCATATAGCGGGCAGAATAAATTCCCGGTTCTTTATTCAGGTAATCAATTTCCAGCCCGGAGTCATCTGCCAGAACGATCTCCCCGGTGAGACTGCAGACAGTCCTGGCTTTAATCTGTGCATTTTCCTCAAAGGTTTTTCCGTCTTCCACAATATCCGCCTGGATACCGGCATCTTTAAGGGAGAGGAGTTCAATATCCAGATCCCCCAGGATATCGCGGATCTCTTTCATTTTTCCCTGATTGCCGGTTGCAAAGATTACTTTTCTCATACCTGATGTTCCCTCCTTGGGGGCTTTGGCCCCAGAAACTGATAGTAATAGGTTTTCAGCATTCCATTATATATTTTGCGATTTTTGTCTGCTTTTCTTCCAATGTCCCGCTCCGCATTCTCATAGGAAGTGATCAGATACATGGACCACTTGTCCAGATGGCGGAAACTCTCGCCGATCTCCTGATAGAGCCGTGGAAGTTCCGCCTTTTCCTCCAGACGCTCTCCATAGGGCGGGTTGGTGATCACGAAACCATAGGGCTTCGGGTGACGGAGATCCTTCACGGCACGCTGCTGGAAGTGGATCAGCCTGTCCACTCCTGCCGATCTGGCATTAGCCCTCGCGGCCTTAATGGCTTCCGGATCGATATCGTATCCCTGGATATCTGTTTCGATATTCAGGTTCACATTTTCCTCTGCTTCCTCCACGGCGTCGTACCAGTGGCGGCGGGGAACGAGATGTTTCCAGTCCTCAGCCAGAAAAGAACGGTTCATTCCGGGGGCAATGCCGGCGGCCATCATGGCGGCTTCGATGGGGAAAGTGCCGCTGCCGCAGAAGGGATCCACCAGGATGCGGTCTCCCCGCCAGGGAGTGAGCATGATAAGGGCGGAGGCAAGCGTCTCTGTGATGGGGGCCTTCACCGTCATCTGCCGGTAGCCCCTTTTGTGCAGGGAAATCCCGGTGGTGTCGATCCCGATGGTGGCGGTGTCCTTCATGAAGGCGACCCGGATGGGAAAACTCGCCCCGTCTTCCGGGAACCAGGAAATACCGTACACACCTTTCAGCCGCTCCACGATCGCCTTTTTCATGATGGACTGGATATCCGAGGGACTGAAAAGAGCGCTTTTAACAGAGTTGGCTTTTGCCACCCAGAATTTTCCGTCTTTTGGGATATAATTTTCCCAGGGAAGGGCTTTGGTCTTTTCAAAGAGCTCGTCAAAAGTGACGGCTTTAAACTCGCCTGCTTTCAGAAGGATGCGCTCCGGCGTGCGGAGAAAAATGTTGGCCTGGGCGATTCCGGCGGCGTCAGCCAGAAAGGTTACCTTTCCGTCCTCCACCCGGCTGATTTCGTAGCCCAGATCCAGTATTTCACGCTTCAGCACCGCTTCCATGCCGAAGTGGCAGGGGGCGATCAGTTCCATTAAATTCATGGCAGCCTCATTTCTCTGACGTTCTCTCCGTCAAAAGTTTTTATTGTAAATAAGCCGTTTTCATATATGCCGTATGTGGGCGGGTTTCCCTCCTTGGGGATGGACACAGAGCCCGGATTCAGAAGGATATAGTTCTTTTTCTGTTCCGCGGTGAGCACATGGGTGTGTCCGTGGATCAGAATGTCTCCGTTCTGCAGAGGGGGAAGATTGTCCTTATTATATATGTGTCCGTGGGTGGCGTAAAAAGTTTTTCCTTCAATAGAAAGTATGCAGTAATCCGCCATAACGGGAAAGTCGAGGACCATCTGATCCACCTCGGCCTCACAGTTGCCTCTGACGGCATAGATCTGTTCCTTTATTCCGTTGAGCATGGGGATGACTTCTTTGGGAGCATAATCCTTCGGAAGGTCGTTTCGCGGTCCGTGGTAAAGCAGGTCGCCTAAGAGGACCAGCCGGTCAGCCTGCTCTTTTTTGTATGCATCCAGCATTTTGCGGCAGTAGTACGCCGATCCATGGATGTCCGATGCAAACATGTATTTCATTGATTTCCTCCTTTGCGCTTTTGAGGCGCGGAATTCCTGTTTCTTTATTACAGACGGGAGATTCTTCTCCCGCCTTTATGTTTTTCTTTTCTACCTTAACATGGTTACCGGGAAATTACAAGATTTCTTCCCCGGTAAGCTTCAAAACCGCCGATCACAGATCTGGTCCGGTATCCTTTCCGTACGAACAGCCTGGCGGCGGCCATGCTCGCTCCGCCCCGGTCGCAGTAGAAGATGAGGGTTTTTCCCCGGGGGAAATGTTCCTCCCCGGTCAGTTCGCTGTAGGGATAACTAAGGGCGCCTGTGATATGGCTTTTCCGGTAAGAGTCCCGGTCTCTCAGATCTATGATAAGGGCGTCCGGACGGCCCACATAATAATCCAGCATTTTCGCGGAAATGGTTTCAATGGAAAACATGAGATATCCTTTTTTATTTATAATATGAAACTTTTTCCTGAAAGTCAGAACAACAGGCTTGGGGGTGCTGATCGCTTTTGCCTTCGGTCTTTCCATTGTTGCAATGGCATACTCCATCGGAAATGTTTCCGGATGTCATATCAATCCGGCCGTATCCTTCGGTATGCTGGTAGCAGGTAAGATGGAAGTAAAGGACTTCATCGGCTACGTGATCGCACAGTTCCTTGGCGGCATCGTTGGCGCAGGAATTCTGGCTGTCGCGATCTGTCTTGGCGTTGTGTTCAGGGAGGCGATCTTCCAGAAAGATTCTATCTTCAATTATATTGTTGACGGCGGCTGGGAAAAAGGCGTAAACATCTTTGCCGTTACAGCCAGCATTATGATCATAGCCGTTGTTATGACCGGAACGGAGATCGTGAAGAGAATCCTGAAGCTCCTCGCTTCCGTGTTCGGGGCAAGAGGAGAGACGGTCTGCCGACTGATCAGCAGCTTCATTAAATATGTCGCCATCGTTGCCATGCTGTATTACTGTTTCGCTCTCTTCGGAGTAGATACGGCGACACTGCTGGCGTCTGCCGGAATCCTCTCTATCGCCATCAGCCTTGGCGCCAAGGATATGGTGGGAGATATCCTGGCAGGACTGTTTATCATCTTTGAGGGCGAGTTCCGTGTGGGAGATATCGTCATGATCGGAGACTGGAGAGGAACGGTACTGGAGATCGGCGTGAGAACAACGAAGATCGAGGACGGTTCCAAGAACATCAAGATCATCCGCAACAGCAATGTTACAGACGTTATCAATATGACGAAGCGTTCTTCCTATGCGTTCTGCGACGACTATCTGAAGCCGGAGCTTCCCCAGACCATGAGCTGTACAGTAAAGAGCGCTCTGAATATCCATTCCGGCGCAGGCGCCGACACACCGGTGATCGGTACGCTGAAGCATGGAGACAAGATCAAAGTAAGTGCAGATGAGAATGATTGGCTGCGTTTCACCATGGAAGATGGAACCATCGGTTACGTATGGGACGAGTACATGGCAGTAGTAGAATAAAGACAGAAAAGGACTCCGCTCGGGCGGGGTCCTTTTTGTGCGAGTGCGCCCGGCAGGCAGCCGCCATGCCTGCATGAGCGGATATTTGCCGGGCAACGCGTATCGTTAAGAAGAAGGGAGAAGTCTGGTTCAGGTTCCGTTTTCAGTATCTGTCGTAGGAGCTGTCCTGGTCGTAGGAACCGGATGTCTTGCTCTTAGAGCTGTTTCTGGAGCTGTTTTTGGAGCTGTTTTTTCCGCAGTTCTGTGAGTCCATGGCGTTTTTGCCGGACGACTGGTTCATGCTGCGGTTTGTGGTTTTGCTGTCTGTTTCATGATTTTTTGCCATTTGATATTCCTCCTGGTGTAATCTGTCTGCCGTGCTTTCCTTATATGTGAAACCGGCAGGTTATTTATTACGTTGTCTAGTATTTCCGGCGGGCGGGAAAATATACGGAAAACAGAAAATAAAAAAATAGAAAAATTTTTAAATGTGTTATACTTATACTGCCGGGATTGTGAAAGTGCAGAGATGGAAACGATCCACAGGCATTACTATCAACATGAAGAAATCAGGTGACGTACATGAGTTATATCGCAGATTTGCATATTCATTCCCGCTATTCCAGAGCCACCAGCAAGGAGGGCACTCCGGAGCATCTGGATCTCTGGGCGAGGAAGAAAGGAATATCCATAGTGGGAACCGGGGACTTCACGCATCCTCAGTGGCGGCAGGAGCTTGAGGAGAGGCTGGAACCCGCGGAGGACGGTCTCTACAGACTGAAGCGGGAATATGTCCTGGAAGACGCCGGGCAATATGCAGAAGACGCGCCCCGTTTCGTGGTATCGGGGGAGATCAGCTCTATTTATAAGAAAAACGGAAAGACGAGGAAGGTACATAACGTGATCCTGCTTCCGGGGCTTGAGGAGGCAGAAAGGCTTTCAAAGAAACTGGAGACCATCGGGAACATCCATTCCGACGGGAGGCCGATCCTGGGACTGGACTGCCGGGATCTCCTGGAGATCATGCTGGATGTCTGCCCGGAGGGGATCCTGATACCGGCCCATATCTGGACGCCTCATTTCTCTCTCTTCGGGGCTTTCTCCGGATTTGATACCATTGAGGAATGTTTCGAAGATCTGACGCCCTGTATCCATGCGCTGGAGACAGGCCTGTCTTCAGATCCGCCCATGAACCGGAGGTGGTCGGCGCTGGACCGTTTCCATCTGATCTCCAACTCGGACGCCCATTCTCCGGCGAAGCTGGGGCGGGAGGCGAATCTTCTGGATATCCCGCTGTCCTATCAGGGGTTGTCCGACGCCGTACAGAAAGGTGAAGGACTTACAGGAACCATTGAATTCTTCCCGGAAGAGGGAAAATATCATTATGACGGGCACCGGAAATGCCATATCTGTCTCAGTCCGGCCGAGGCGGAGAAATATCAGGGGAAATGCCCGGTCTGCGGAAAGAAGCTGACTACCGGCGTAGATCACAGGATCGTGCAGCTTGCCGACAGAGAAGAAGGGATCATGGGAGAAACGGGAAGGCCTTTTGAAAGCCTGATCCCTCTTGCGGAGGTCATTGCTTCCGCCGTGGGGAAATCTGCTTCCAGTAAGAAGGTTCAGCAGCAGTATGAAGAGATGCTCACTGTCCTGGGTAATGAATTTCAGATCCTGCGGGAAGTGCCTGTGGAGGATATCCGCGCTTCCTTCGGCTATATGACAGCGGAAGGGATACGCAGGCTGCGCGCCGGTCAGGTGAGGAAGACCCCGGGCTTCGACGGCGAATACGGAGTCATCAGCCTTTTTGATCCTGACGAGACCGAAAATCCCTGGGGACAGATGGATTTTTTTGAGATGATCGGCGCATCTGATAACAGGGAGGAAAGGGATAAGGTTCCGAAGACGGCGGAGAGGAAAAACGCCGGGGAAGAAAGCGGAGGGGAGCAGACGGCTGTTTCTGCCCGCGATGAGCTGAACGATGGACAGCGTACGGCGGCCGAGACGCCGGAGCGCGTCATGGCAGTGATCGCGGGACCGGGAACTGGAAAGACGAAAACTCTGACAGCCAGGATACAGTATCTTCTGGAAACCCGCAAGGTGAAGCCCTCGGAGATCACCGCGGTTACCTTTACCAATCTCGCGGCAAAAGAACTGAAAGAAAGACTGGAACATGCCGTGGGAGGAGGGAGAAGCCTGTCGCGGCTCCAGGTGGGAACTTTCCATGGGATCTGTCTGGAACTGCTTAAGAAAAACGGCAGACAGGTGCGGATCGTCCCGGAAGAGGAAAGAAAGGAGATCGCCGGAGAAATCTGCCGGGAATATGGACTGGATCTGCCGGCGAAGGAGTTTCTGCGGGAGGTTTCCCTCTGGAAAACGGGAGACGGCGCAGGCGGATTTCAGAAGGAGACAGGGAACGGCACGTTTTCCTCTGAGGCGCTGGAATCCTATCAGAAAAAAATGAGGGACAGAGCCGGATATGATTTCGACGATCTTTTGCTGGAGGTACTGGAACTTTTTGAGAAAGGGGAAGTAACGGAAGGCGGGAAATGTTTCCGGTATCTTCTGGTGGATGAATTTCAGGATATCAGTCCTCTGCAGTACAGACTTATAAAGGAGTGGAATAAAAACGGGAGGGAGCTTTTTGTCATAGGCGATCCGGATCAGTCTATTTATGGATTCAGAGGATCGGACGCAGGATGTTTTGCACATATGAAAACGGATTTTCCGGATATGCGGGTGATCGCGCTGACGGAAAATTACAGGAGTACAGGGAAAATACTTGGCGGAGCCATAAGCGTAGTATCCCATAACGGAGGGCAGAAGCGGATTCTGCATTCTCACAGGGGAAACGGGATTCCGGTGAGGATCGTGGAGGCGCCGTCCAAAATGAGCGAGGCTGTCTTCGCCGCGAAGGAGATCACCCGGCTGATCGGCGGCATCGATATGCTGGACGTGCAGCGGAGAGAACCGGAGGATGCACAGAGAAAGAACAGGAGTTTCCGGGATATCGCCATTCTCTACCGTACGCATTATCAGGCGCGTCTTCTTGAGAAGACTCTGAGCCAGGAAGGGATTCCTTATGTGGTAAACGGACGGGAAGATTTTCTGGAGCAGCCGGAAGTGCGGGGAACCGTCAGCTTCTTTCTTTCACTGTTTTATCCTGAAGAAAGCGGATACAGGGAAGAAGCGGTAAAACTTCTCTGGAGCGCCATGGATGAAAAGGTCGCGGCTAAACTCTATGAACAGTCCGCTGAGAAGTACGGAAAGATATGGAAAAAAACAAGCCCGAAAAAACTTCTGGAGGAATGGATCCGGGATATAGACCGGGCAGAAGACAAAAACATGAAAATGCTTGCGGACATGGCTGTGATGTATACCAGAATGCCGGAATTTATGGAAGCTCTTTCTATGGGAGAAGAGGGGGATCTGAAGCGTTGCGGCGGCAGGTCTTATTCCGCGGATGCAGTACAGCTTATGACGCTGCACGGTTCCAAAGGGCTGGAATTTCCGGTTGTGCTTATATACGGCGCGGGCAAAGGCGAGATACCGCCGGAAAGCGGGAAGCATCCATCGGATACCGAAGAGGAGAGAAGGCTCTTCTATGTGGGTATGACGAGGGCAAAGGATGAACTGATCGTCAGCTATACCGGCGAGCCCTCCATGTTTATCGGTGAACTGGATGAAAAATATATGGAAAAAGAAAATACCGGAAAAGAAAGAAAACAGCAGGATGCTGTGCAGATGAGTCTTTTTGATTTTATGTAAACATTTTTGGTGAAATAACGAAAAATTTTATTGCTTTTTTTTCCAGTTTATATTATAATTTATCCTGTAAAAAGAATTTACCCTTCAAAAATTTTTTTTACATAACCCCTTATTTAATTATTTATACTCCCCTCGAAAGACCCGATAGCTCCCCTATCGGGTCTTTCACTGAATAAAAATAACTTCAGGGAAGAACAGTGTTTTTCCCGTGCAGATATGCGGAAAGGAGAACATGGAGATGGACGTCCGGGAGTTCCAGGAAAAACTAAAGGAAATACAGGAAACTGCCCGCAGTCAGGGCGGAAGCCTTAAGGCGGAACAGATCCGTGAGACTTTCGGGAACGCGGGACTGGACAGCAGCCAGCAGGCGGGTGTTCTCCGTTATCTCACATCGCAGGGAATTTCCATAGAAGGCGCAGACGCCGGGAAAGATAAAGAGCAGCAGGAAGAGAGACAGGCGGCGCCTCTGACGGAAGAGGAGAAGGCGTATTTCCGTGAATATATGGACGGCCTTCCCAGGGAAGAAGGAGAAGAGGACAGAGAAGCTCTTTTTGCGAAGCTTGCCGGGGGAAGCAGAGAAGCTTCACAGCGGCTGGCGGCGCTGTACATGAAAGAGGCCGCCCGTCTGGCGGCGGAGATGAATACGGAGGAGATCTTTATCGCGGATATGATCCAGGAGGCAAATCTGGCGCTGATGCAGGCGCTGGAAAACGCGGGATCAGTGCTGAGGGACGAAGAATGGCTTCTGGCCGAGATCCGGAAAGGGCTGGAAGAGGTCTGCCGGGAGCAGAAGCAACAGAAGTTTCGGGACGACAGCCTGGTGGCGAGAGTCGAGAAACTGGAAAGTGCGGTAAGAGAACTTTCGGACGATGAAGACGACGCCAGAAACGCTTTCAGTATTAACGAGCTGGCGATCATTCTGGATATGGATGTGGAGGAGATCCGCGATACCCTGCGGCTTACAGGCGACGATAAGTAAGCGGCGTTTTGTGACGGCGGGACTGCTTTACGAAACTGTTATTATGTGGTAGAATTGCAGAAACGGGAGGTGTTGCAATGCAGATCAGAGAATCGGCAGAGGATTATCTGGAATCGATCCTTGTACTGTCCCAGAAGGGCGGCGGGGTGCGTTCCGTGGATATCGCGGCGAGACTTGGCGTATCCAAGCCCAGCGTGAGCCACGCGATGAAGCTGTTAAGAGAAGACGGATATATTGCCATGGACAGGTACGGAACAGTGACTCTCCTTGAGAAAGGCGCGGAGATTGCCAACAGGATCTATGAGCGCCACACAGTTCTCACGAAGATGCTGGAAGGACTGGGAGTGCCTTCCGACATTGCCAGAGCGGACGCCTGCAAGATGGAACATGATATCAGTCCGGAGAGCTTTGAGAGGATCAAACAGCATCTTAAAGACAAAGGCGAGATCAGATAGATCATCATAAGAGTAAAAGGGAACCCCTGACTGCCGGAGACGGCGGCCAGGGGTTCTGTATGTTATATGTCCGGACAGTTTCTGCCTGAGAGGATCATCTGTTGCTGCCGGGGATATCAGTTCTGCCCGGAAGCTGGGCCAGCACAATGGCGGCAAACATGATGACACAGCCGGCGATCTCACGGCCGCTCAGCCTCTGCCCCAGGATGATCCAGCCTGCCAGTACGGAGATACAGGATTCCAGGCTGAGGATCAAAGACGCGACGGTGGGGTTCATTCCCTTCTGGCCGATGATCTGCAGAGTGTAGGCGACGCCGCAGGACAGGACGCCGGCATAGAGAACAGGAACCCAGGCCGCAAGCAGACTGGAGATTCGGGGATTCTCCAGAAGGAGAGCCGGGATGCCGGACAGGACGCCGCACACGGCGAACTGGATGCAGGACATTTTCACTCCGTCGGTGAGAGGTGAAAAGTGATCGATCACCAGAATATGCAGGGAGAAAAATACTGCGCAGATAAGTACGAGAAAATCTCCCTTTCCCACAGAAAAACCGTCTTTGATACAGAGAAGATACAGCCCTGCAAGAGCCAGCACAACGGCCGCCCAGATAAAAGAGCTGCATTTCTTTCCGAGAAAGAGCCCGATAACGGGAACAATCACAATGTAGCAGGCGGTAATGAAGCCGGCCTTGCCCACTGTGGTATATTTGATCCCGAACTGCTGAAAATTACTGGCAAGACAGAGAAGAACCCCGCAGGCGCATCCTCCTGCGATGAGGACGCGGCGCTGCGCTCTTCTTTGCTCTGCGGAAATTTCCTCCTGTTTCTTTCCTCGGTTCAGAAACCAGATAACAGGAAGGAGCACCGCCGCGCCGATCAGGTTTCGGGCGGCGTTGAAAGTGAATCCTCCTATATAATCCATGCTCACGCTCTGGGCTACGAAAGCCACGCCCCATATGGCGGCGGTGAGAAGCAGGATCAGAGAATTTTTCAGTTTGATCTGTGATGTCTTCATTTGTAGTCTCCTCGTCCGCATATTTATGCGGAATTTTTTTGTTTCACAGGATATCCCTTGTGCTGACGCGCCAAAATGCCGGATACCCTGTGGTGTTTGCTTTTTGGCGGATTTTTTCAGAAGAGTTTCTCTCCGCAGACATATTTTCCGGCGATACAGCGCTCGTCGCCGATATAGGCCAGGCGTTCCAGCCGTTCTCCGGCGTTAAGCGTTCCGGGATAAGCCCAGAAACTGTCGTCCAGGATCAGAGCGTCGAAGTCATATCCTTCAAGGAAAGCGCCGGTACTTCCGAAAAAGCTGCCGCCTCCCGCGGACGCCAGATAAAAGGCCTCGGCAAAGGAGAGGGCTTTCTGTGAATCGTCAGCCAGCCGCCAGCGGAGTTTGGAAACCTGCACGGCGTCAGCCGCGGTACGCAGCATGGAAAGGGAATGGCCTCCGGCGATGTCGGTGCCAAGTCCCATATTCAGCCCCTTTTCCATAAATCGCCGCACGGGAGCGATTCCGGAAGAAAGATTGGTGTTGGACTGCGGGCAGTGGGCCACATAGACGCCCCGCTGTTTCATCAGGGCGATTTCCTCTTCTGAGGAGTGGACGCAGTGCGCCATGATCGTGGGGCAGCCATCTCCTCCGAAGAGACCGAAACGGTCGTAGGCTGCTCCGTAGAACTCCGAATCCGGACAGAGGTCTTTTACCCAGTCGGCTTCCCCCGGATTTTCCGAAAGATGGGACTGTACAGGAAGGCGGTAATTTTGCTGGATAGCGGAAAGTTTCGTCATCAGTTCATCCGTGCAGGAGGGGATGAAGCGGGGCGTCAGGATGGGCCGGACGTTCCGGTATTTCACCTGGGCATCCTCAAGCCAGCGCACTGTCGCTTTGGCTGAGCTTTCGGCGCTTTCCTCCTGAAGATCTTCGGGACCGTTGCGGTCCATATTGACTTTGCCGATATATGCTTTTATACCTGTCTCTTCTGTCAGATCCATAAGAAGTTCCGTTGCTTCCACATGGAGCGTACCGAAAATGCAGGCTCTGGTGGTGAAGCTCTTTTTCAGATCGTCTGCGAAGATACGGTAGGCTTTTCCGGCGTACTCCAGGTCGGCGTACCGGGCTTCTTCCGGAAAGGTAACTGTGTCCAGCCAGTCCAGAAGCTCCAGATCCATATGTGTTCCCCGGAAGCTGTACTGGGGCGCGTGGAGATGGAGATCGGTGAGACCGGGAATGATCAGGGAATTTCCGGCGTCTGTACAGGGGATTCCCTGGAACCGTTCCGGAAGTTCTCTATAAACGCCTGCGCACTTACCGTTCTCGCAGATCACATAAGCATTTTCTTCGGAAACCAGATGGCCTGGGTCCGCGCTGAAGCATATGCTGCCCTTAAGGGCGAAGGTCTTTGGATTTGTCATTTTGCCGCCTCCGTTTCTGTGCTGTATTTTCGGCTGCTTTTATGGGACGGATACGCGATTCCGTCCCGGCATCATTAATTATATGGGTATGGATTTTATCTGTCAAATCAAATAAAGAGGAAATATACTGGCGTGAAAGAGAAATCCGTGATAGAATGACTGATATTACAACAGGGAGGTGTCTGACGGAAGTGGATAAAAAACAAATGAAAAGCATTATGTTGCTGATCCTCTTTACAGTAATGCTGTATGTGGGACTGCAGAATATAGATGTGGTGCTGGGAGTGCTGGGGACCATGATCGGACTGGTGTTTCCCTTCATCCTGGGCGGAGGTATCGCCTTTGTGCTGAATGTTCCCATGAGTTTTCTGGAGAGGAATATTTTCGGCAGAGGCAGGCTGAAGGACAGCCGGAGAGCGGCGAAAGCGGCTCGGCCGGTAAGTCTCATCCTGGCCCTTCTTCTGGTGATCCTGATTATTATGATAGCGGGCTTTGTGATCCTGCCGGAGCTGGGCAATACCGTTATGGGACTGGGGAAAGGCATTGAGACAGGGATCCGGAATCTGCAGATCTGGATCGACAGCACGTTCCAGAATAATTCCGCTATTGTAGAATGGGCGAATTCTCTGGAGATCGAGCCGCAGAAGATGGTGGATTCCATTATGGGAGTTCTGCAGAACGGCGTAAATAATATTCTTTCTTCTGCCGTTACGGTGACAGTGGGGATCGCCAACACAGCAATGAACGCCAGTATCGCTTTTGTGTTCGCATGCTATATCCTGATACAGAAGGAGAAGCTGATGATTCAGGCGAAGAAGGCCCTCTTTGCCCTTCTTCCGGAGAAGACTGTGGAATATCTGCTTCATGTATGCACGTTGGCAAACAATACTTTTTCCCGCTTTGTTACGGGACAGTGTATTGAAGCTGTGATCCTGGGAACCATGTTCTTTGTAGCCATGACGGTCTTCCAGTTCCCATACGCCATGCTGGTGGGAGTGCTGATCGCCTTTACCGCGCTCATCCCCATTTTCGGTGCATTTATCGGATGCGTGATCAGCGCGCTTTTGATCCTTCTGGTAAGCCCGATGAAGGCGCTTTTGTTCCTGATCCTGTTCCTTGTGCTGCAGCAGATCGAGGGAAACCTGATCTATCCCCATGTGGTGGGCGGTTCGGTGGGCCTTCCTTCCGTCTGGGTGCTGGTGGCGGTTACTGTGGGCGGCAGCCTTATGGGAGTTGCGGGAATGCTGATCTTCATTCCCCTTGTTTCGGTAATCTACGCCCTGTTCCGGGAGTGGATGTATAAGAGTCTGAAGAAAAAAGGAGTCCAGGTGAAATAACCTGAACTCCTCAGACTGTAGACAAAGTCGGTGCTGGAGATGATCTCCAGCACCACTTTTCT
>DSLMC04103__coassemble_695_pt1 | contig 20668 bp, 14 predicted proteins | sample DSLMC04103__metabat2_low_PE_036 | metagenome-assembled genome bin DSLMC04103
TTCTATACGGTAGATAGTTGTTTTTCTCGCGTTTCTTATGTACGCTTTCCCTGTTCTATACGGTAGATAGTTGTTTTTCTCGCGTTTCTTATGTACGCTTTCCCTGTTTCATACGGTAGTAAGTCATTTCTTCTAATGCGTTATATAGGAAAAGGGAGGAGACACTCCCGCAGGGTATTCCGGCTTTCGAAAGCCCGGATTCTGCTGGAGTGTCTCCTCCCAATATGTCAGATATAAAACACAGTGCTGAACCGGATCTCTACTGTACGATCACGCCGTCTTCGTCCCAGAGATCATGCCAGTCTTTTGCTCCTTCCCAGAGGAACACCTGGCCCTTTACAAGGCGGTTGCCTTTTTCCAGGGTGCTGATCGTCTTCATCTCTTCCTCTGTCAGCGGATCCTCTGTCACGCATTTCAGATTATCTGCATAGTGATGTACAGAGAAGGGAATCGCGATCTCGCCTCTCTGGTGAGCCCACTTGAGAGAAATAAGCGCCGTATTCACACCGCCGTGAGCCGCCGCGATCTCCTTCATCTCCGGAAGGTCAAGATCCGCCACATCTTCCGGGCAGATATCTCTTTCCGGTCTCCTGGGAGAGCCCAGAGGCATATAACCAACCGGCTGGATATTGTGAGCCACAAGATAATCAAAGAGTTCCTGCTGCTGGAAGCATACATGCAGTTCCAGTTCGCAGGCTGCCGGTTTGATCTTCATCAGAGGAAGCACAGCCTCCAGCTTGGGAATAGTCATATTGGAAATACCAATATAACGGATCACGCCCTTTTCCACCAGGGCTTCACACTGACGGTAGGTATCCATAAACTCTTCCACACTGAAAGGTCTGGAATCAGGATTTCTTGATGTCACGTCGCATCCCGGAGCATGATAGTTGGGGAAAGGCCAGTGGATGAAATAAAGATCCACATAGTCGCACTTCAGATCCTCGATACTCTTTCTGCAGGCTTTCTCCACATCTCTGTGCATATCATTCCATACTTTTGTCATAATGAAGAGATCCTTTCTCTCCACCACGCCTTCATCGAAAGCCGCCTGGAACACTGCGCCGATCTGATGCTCGTTGCCGTAGCACGCCGCGCAATCGAACATGCGATAGCCGCTTCTGATGGCTCCTGCCACAGCCGAGGAAACATCCTCTGCGGAAACTCTGTCAGAGCCAAAGGTTCCCATACCGATGCAGGGAACTTCTTCCCCGGAGGGAAGGGTTACTTTCGGCACGATGGCCGGGTTGATGAATTCTGCCATAATGATTCTCCTTCTTTAATGATTTTTATTTATTGGGGATCGGGTGGTATGGGAGACGGCGGTTTGCGCCGCGGTATCCCCTGCGGACACGTTGATTTCCGCTTTTTGCTCCGCCGCTTATTGTGTGCGAAAATTAAAAACTCGCTTCGCTCAGACAGTTAATTTTCGCACACGCTATGCTCGCAAAAGTGCGAAAATCTGCCTGAAGTCCGCCGTGGGATATCCGCGGTGCAAACCGCCTGTATCTCCACCACCACACTCTTGAACCAATGTGGAACGCTGTGATGCCGCAACTCCTGCGGGGTGCGCTCGACCTGTAACTGTCTGACACTTACCCCTTTCCACTCGGTTCAATGGGAGCTGAAGGAACCACCCGTCTTTCGAAAAAGACATGCTGCCGAAGTCCGGTCACAGGCGGATACTCCTGTACTGCTTCCTTACCCCTCCCTCTCGGTTCAATGGGGAGCTGAAGGAACCACCCGTCTTTCGAAAAAGACATACTGCCGAAGCCCAGTCACAGGCGGATACTCCTGTACTGCTTCCTTACCCCTCCCTCTCGGTTCAATGGGGAACTGACAGAGCTTCCCGTCTTTTGAGAGCGAGCATAGCGTGAGAGAAAAAGCATTGTCTGAACGCAGTGAGTTTTTGCTTTTTCTCTCACGATCAGCGGCGGAGCAAAATCGTGAAAATCAACGTATTCCCCTCGGGATACTCCTGACCGCATCCGCCGTCAACCGCTTCGCCGCCTTCGTCCATAACCGTACTTACTCCTTCAGTTCCTCATCCCCGACTTCTCACATTTTATAACTTTGTAATCTGTATCTGCGGCAGCAGTCTCTCCATATCCTCCATCACGAAGAACCCTGTTTCTTCCCGCATGGCCGCCGCCGCGGATATCGCGCTGGCTCTTCTCAGGGTTTCCGGCAGGGACAGGCCCTCGCTGATCCCCAGTGCGAATCCGGCGATCATGGAGTCTCCGCATCCCACAGTATTTACCGCGTCGATCTTCGGAACCACCGCCCGGAAAACGCCCTCGTCGCTTACGGCAAGAGAGCCATCCGCTCCCAGAGATACCGCGACGATCTCCACGCCTTTCTGATGTATGGTCCTGGCCGCTTCAATGATCTCGTTAAGATCGTCACAGGATTTTCCGGTGAGCATCCGGATCTCGTCGATATTGGGTTTGATCATGGAAGGCTTCGCTTCAATCCCCATTTCCAGCAGCTTTCCGCTGGTATCCAGGATCACAGGTTTCTCCGCTTCCTTTACAATCCGCACCAGTCTTGGGTATGCGGTTCCGTCAAGTCCTTTGGGAACGCTGCCGGACATGGCCACCACATCCGCGTCTTTCACCAGCTCCCGGAACTTCTCTTCAAATCCCCGGAAGTCTTCTTCTGTGAGGGTAAATCCCGGCTCCAGGAATTCTGTCTGCACATGGTTGACTTCGTCCCAGATATTGATACAGGAGCGGCTTTCCCCCTCCACATGGTAAAAAGCGCTTTTGATCCCGAAAGGTTTCAGGGCCTCTTCAATATAATTTCCCGCGTGTCCGCCCACAAAACCTGTGGCGACGACTTCCGCGCCGTAGACGGAGGCCGGCTTGGAGACGTTCAGTCCTTTGCCGCCGGGAACATAGGTACATTCCTTTACCCGGTTCACCTCTCCCATCCTGCAGTCGTCCACCACATATCGCTTGTCAATAGCCGCGTTTAATGTCACTGTCAGTATCATTTCAGTCTTCCTCATTTGATAAAAGAATCTTTCCTTTTACAAGTCCCGGAGTCTTGAAGAGCTGGAAGGCTTCCTGGGCCTGACTCATAGGAATCTTCTTATAAATAAAGCCGGGATCAAATTTTAACTGTCCTGTCGCAAAATAATGGGCTGTCAGTTCCCACTCTTTTCCCGGATAGGGGGCACTGTAGGACATCCAGGAACCGGTGAGTTTGAATTCCTTCCGGTTCATATTCTCCCACTGGGCGGGAGTGAAAGTCAGGTTCTCATGAGGCGTTCCGATGAAGCAGACATGGGCCTTGTTTGCCGCCAGCTCGAAAGCCATATGCATGGTGGCTACCTGACCTGCCGTCTCGAAGACGAAACCGTATCCCTGATTTCCGGTGATCTCCATTGCCGTCTTCATGTAATCTTCTTTTGTAGTGTTCACAATCTCGTCGGCGCCCAGGCGCTGCGCCAGGGCTAAGCGTTCTTCACTGATATCAAAAACAACCACTTTTCTGGAACCGAAGATTTTCGCCCACTGCATGGTAAACATTCCTACCGTTCCGCCGCCCAGGATGGCAACGTACTCGCCGCCCTGATAATCATTCTGGAACAGTCCGTGAAGAGCTACTGTGGATGGCTCGAACATGGCCGCCTGATCGTAGGGAACAGATTTATCAAAAGGAACTGCGTTCTGTTCCGGGATCACAACATAATCCGCGTTGCTTCCCTGCTCTCTGGAACCGATGAAGCTGTAGTGCTTGCAGAGAGAATAATTTCCCTTCTGGCAGTCTCCGCACTTCATACAGGGAACCAGGGGAGCGCCGGAAACACGGTCGCCCACTTTCACTTTTGTGACGCCTTCTCCCACCTCCACAACATCTCCGGAAAATTCATGTCCCAGCACTATCGGGTAAAAATGTACGCCATGGTTGAGAACACGGGGAATGTCGGAACCGCAGATACCGGAATATCTTACTTTAACTTTCACATATCCCTTCTTTACTTCCGGCTCCGGAATCTCCTGATATTCCACCCTTTCATTTGCTGTTACTACTGCTGCGCGCATAATGATGATGCTCCTTTCCTGTCTTTGTCATAAGAATTTTGCTATCGTATTTATCCTGTAAAGGTCTGTCTCATAAAATCATCTCTCCGTCATCAGCGGTCTGAGCACTTCATACAATCTCAAATACGTCTCGTAAGTCCTGTCATAGACTGCCCGGTTCGCCTCGTTTGGCTCATGTCTTCTGGTTTCCGAAACTGTAAGTTTTACCGCTTCTTCATAATCCTTATAGAATCCGGTCCCCACTCCCGCGAGCATGGCCGCACCCAGAGTGGTCGCCGTGTCGGAAGCCGGCACAACGATGGGTTTGCCGGTTATATCGGCTTTGATCTGCGTCCAGAGAAGAGAATTGGCCGATCCGCCCATGGCTCTCAGCACTTTCGCTTCCGCTCCGGCTTCTCTGGCCACTTCCAGATTGTGACGGAGGGAAAGAGCGACTCCCTCCATGCAGGCGCGTACCATATGGCCTTTGGTCTTGGAAAAATCAAGTCCGTAGAAAACGCCTTTTGCATATGGATTCCAGATGGGCGAACGCTCTCCCGCCATGTATGGGAGAAATACCAGTCCGTCGCAGCCGGGGGAAACTTTTTCCGCGATTTCATTCAGCTGATTCAGAGAAGAAACTCCCGTCTCCTCCTTCATCATCCGTTCATAATCCGCAAACTCCCGTTCAAACCACCGCATGACGCCTCCGCCTCCGGTAGTTCCGCCCTGAAGAAGCCACAGGCCGGGAACCACGTGGAATCCCAGGATCAGCCGGGGATCCGCTTTGTATTCTTTCGTACAGATACTCATTCCGCCAGCCTGACCGCCCTGCTCCTGGGTTTCTCCCGGATGGATCACGCCTGCTCCAAGCGTTCCGCAGGCGGCGTCAAGACCTCCTGCCGCCACAGGCGTACCCTCCGCGAGACCGGTTTCCCGGGCCGCTTCCTTTGTCACCGTACCCACGATCTCATCGCATCCGCAGATCTCAGGAAGAAACTCACGTGGAATACCAAGACGGTCGCACATCCTGTCATCCCATTTTCCTGTCCTCATGTTGAAACAGTGCAGGCCGTAACCCTGAGACAGATCCTGTGTCATCTCTCCTGTCAGTTTAAAAGCAATATAACTGTTGGACTGCAGTATCCTGTATGTATTCCGGTAAACCTCCGGAAGATTTTCTTTATACCAGAGGATCTTTGCCGTTGTATAAGACGGCTGGAGAGAATTTCCCGCTGTCCGGAAAATCTCTTCCGCGCCGATCTCTTCGTTCAGCCTATCGCAGATATCCTGCGCCCTGGTATCCATCCAGATCGGCGTATTGGTAAGAACGTTTCCCCTGCGGTCAACGGCAATGGCAGACCAGCTCTGTCCGTCAATTCCTACCCCTGCGATCTCTTCCGGCAGGATTCCCGCGCGCTCAATGCTCCCCCGCACTGCGCCGCACACGGCTTTCCACCATTCCTCCGGGTTCTGTTCCGCCCAGCCTTCATGGGGATAATAAACCGGATAATCGCCGTTCTCCGCCGCCAGGACTCTGCCCGACCTGTCAAAGACGGCAACCTTGCATGCGCTTGTTCCGATATCAATACCCAGTAAATATGATTTCATCATTCTTTTCCTCTTTTATTCTGCGCTGATCTTCAAATACTCCGCTCATCTGTGTCAGCCGGATCACGCCAGCATTTCCCGTCCGCCGTTCCCGACTCCTGTCCCGCCACACAGCGGACCGATCTGCCCGCGATAATCTCTGTATTCAGCTTCTCTGTCACATATGCTCCCGTGTCCCCGCCGCCTTCCAGACGCTTCAGCATAAGCCCGGCCGCCTCTCTGGCGATCTCCACCGTAGGCTGGGACACAATCGTAAGCTTGGGACTGCAGGCTCTGGCGAACTGAAGATTATCAAAACCGATCACCGACAGCTGATCCGGCACCTGGATTCCCAGTTCATTCAGGCCGATCACAGCGCCCATGGTCATTTCATAGTTTGTGACAAACACCGCCGTCATGTCGGGATTGTTTTTCACCAGAGTTTCCAGTCCTCTGACTCCGCCCTGTATCGTATAATCGCCTCTGCAGATCAGGGATTCGCGAAAAGGAATTCCGTGTTTCTCAAAGGCTTTCCGATAACCGGAAAGCCGCTCCTGGGCGGTGGAAATCTCTTCTGGCCCCCCGATGATCCCGATGGTTCTGTGTCCGTTGGCAAAAAACAGATCCATCGCGTCCTCCGCCGCCTTCTCATTGTCCACCAGAACACTGTCGCAGCCGGCTCCCTGTATCTTACGGTCAATAAGCACTACCGGCCGTCCTGTCTTAAGAAATTTCCGGAGGTGTCCTCCCTCTGTGTCCACCGGCATATTGATGATCCCGTCCACACGTTTCCTGCTGAGGAATTCCACCGCTTCCTGTTCCAGCGCCGGATTCGTCCGGCAGTCGCAGACGATCGTGGCGTATCCGTGATTTCTCAGAATATCCTCCATCTCTGTGATGATCTCCGCGCAGAAAACATTGTTCAGTTCCGGGATCACAACGCCCACTGTCCTGGTGGCGTTTGTTTTCAGCCCTCTGGCGACTTCGTTGACTTCATAGTGAAGCTCTTCGATCGCTTCTTCGATTTTTTTCCGGTTTTTTTCTCTGACATTCCCTCCGTTAAAATAAGAGGAAATGGTGGCCAGACCCAGGCCGGTCCTGCGGGCTATATCCTTCATCGTCGCCGCCATTTTATTATCATCCTTTCCCTGGATCCTCCAGCTGACCCGTCAGGTATTCCCGTCCGCCTGTGCGGGAGCAGAACTTTATTCCGCTTTTCCGTCGCATCCGCAGGCTTTCATGCGGTATTTCACGAGTTCTTTTACCGCCTCGATAGCCGCGCGGCCGTATGCTTTCGGATCGATAGTATTTTCTTTTTCCGCGAATGTAGCTTTCACAGCTTTGGAATAGGCATCGCGAAGCTCTGTGGCAAAATTCACCTTGCACATACCACGTTTCACACAGTCTCTTACGTCGTCGTCACTTAAACCGGAAGCGCCGTGCAGTACCAGCGGGACGTCTACCACCTTACGGATCTCACTGAGACGCTCTTTGTCCAGCACCGGAGTTCCCACATAGAAACCATGGGCGGTTCCGATGGCCACAGCAAGTGATGTTACGCCTGTACGCTCCGCGAATTCTTTCGCTTCCGCGGGATCTGTGTTCGTGTCGGCCTCAGCCTCCAGGTCGTCTTCCTTGCCGCCCACTTTACCCAGCTCCGCCTCGCAGGGGATATCAAGAGCCTTCGCCACATCCGCAACCTTCTTTGTAAGCTGGATGTTTTCTTCAAAACTCAGCTTGGAGCCGTCGATCATCACAGATGTGTAACCTGCGTGGATTGCACGCATGGCAAGTTCAAAGCTGTCGCCGTGGTCAAGATGGAGACATACGGGCACGGAAGCCTTCGCCGCCTCGGCTGCTACGATGGCCGCATAGGTTTCAACCGTTCCGTATTTCACTGTGGAAGGCGTCGTCTGGATCATTACCGGGGCTTTCAGCTCCTCCGCCGCGGCGATAATGGCTTTTACCATCTCCATGTTCTCCGCGTTAAAAGCTCCAACGGCATATCCTCCCTGCTGTGCTTTCAGAAGCATTTCTTTTGATGTGACAAGTGGCATAATCTTTTCCTCCTGTGTTATATTTTTTCAGGTAACGGTTTTTATTTTTTCAAAACCGAAACGTTTCTGTTTTGTTTTATCATACTCTCTCCCGATCTTTTTGTCAACCGTAAAATTTTCATCAATTACCGTAAAATATTACCTTGAAAACCTATTCCGATACGGGTAAATTTTTAAATAGATATGTATGAAAACGAATAGAAATCTGGAGGTATGTCAATATGTTAAAAGGAATTCCCGAAATCTTATCACCTGAATTACTGAAAGTATTATGCGAAATGGGACACAGCGACCGTCTGGTGATCGCCGACGGAAACTTCCCTGTTGAGTCCATGGGAAAGAACGCCATCACAATCCGCTGCGACGGCCACGGAGTACCGGAGATCCTGGAAGCGATCCTCAAGGTATTCCCTCTGGATACCTATGTAGAACATCCGGTAAATCTGATGGAAGTTATGCCCGGGGACAATGTAGAGACTCCCATCTGGGATACATACAAAGAGATCATCCGCAAATATGATGACAGAGGCGACGCAGTTGTAGGCAATATCGAACGTTTCTCTTTCTATGACGAGGCTAAAACCGCATACTGCATCATTTCCACAAGTGAAAAAGCTCTTTACGCAAACATCATGCTGCAGAAGGGCGTTGTGATCAACGACTGACACTGATTATTCTCACTGTCCAGTCAGAACAGGACAAATACCAGGGCACTGTGAAACAGATGACTCCGTCTGTTTTACAGTGTCTTTTTTACAGACATTTACTTTATGAGATGACTGGACATTATCCCTGACAGCGTGATATGATAATAAGTAGTAATTTTACAGGAGGTTATTATGCACAGAAAGAACATATTAAGAAAACGCGGACTGGCTTTTCTGCTGACCGTTTCTTTCATTTTCGGCAGTACCTCTCCTGCAGCCGCAGGAGATTTCACCTCCGGTATGATTCCCGGAGAAAGCGTCAGTCCCGCTGAAACAGATGTCGGCGAACCCCTTTCTGGCACTGACGAAAACCTTTCAGATACCGCCGGTTCTCCGGACATTACGGCAGACTCTGTCAGTTCAGATCAGGAATTGCTTTCTGACCAGGAAACATTTTCAGATCAGGAGTTGTTTTCAGATCAGCCGGAATCCGACACGTTCAGCTCAGGTGATACAGACAATAATCAGGAGGCTGATTATATCCTGGGCCGCCCCATGACCGCGGCCGAGTGGGAAGAACAGCTTGCCCCCATGGAAAACCTTACCGCATACGCGCCTCTGGAGGATGCGGAAAGCGAGTTGGGAATAAGCCTGTACAGCGCTCAGGCTCCTTATTATGATTCCCGGGATGCCGGACTGGTCACTTCGGTCAAGAACCAGAATCCTTTCGGCATATGCTGGGCCTTCGGCCTTGCCTCAAATTATGAGACTTCTCTTCTTTCCCAGGGATTAGGAACGTGGGATCTCTCAGAAGAGCATCTGGCCTATTTCTGGTCGCACCGTGTCAATGATCCTCTGGGCAACACACCGGACGACCGGATCGTTCATCTGGGAAACACTTACCACGACAGGGGCAACGGCATGGTGGCATCCTTTTTCCTGAGCACCTGGTCCGGTATGGTCACAGAGGATAAAGCCCCTCTTCCCACAGACAGTTCTCATACCGCCGATCTGTCTGCGCCTCTGGATGAAAACCTTGCCTACGATACAGATGTATATCTGACTGATGCTGTATTTTCAGCCTATTCTGTAGACAGAATGAAACAGCTTCTCCAGGAATACGGTTCTGTTACCGCCATGATCTATCTGGATAATTCAGGCACATACTACAGAGCGGATACCGCCGCCGCATGTTATCCGTCTTCAGGCGGCGTCAATCATGCGGTCACTATAGTCGGCTGGAATGACAACTACGCCAAAGAAAACTTTCCCGCAAAGTCTGGCGTCCAGAATGACGGCGCCTGGATCGTGAAGAACAGTTACGGAAACTTCTGGGGAGACAACGGATATTTTTATCTTTCTTATGAAGACGCTTCCATCACCAACCTTGTTTCCAATACCGTTACCACACAGCCTGCCTACCCCAATAATTATTTTTATGACGGGGCTGCCTGCGGAATCTCTTCTGTCACACTGAAAAAAGGCTATTCTATTGCCAATGTTTTCACCGCGACAGCAGGAAACGGCAACGCAGAAGAACTGGGAGAAATTGTAACGGCATCCAAAAAAGACAATACCAGTTACCAGATTCAGATCTATACCGATCTGAAAGATCCGTCGGATCCGCTCAGCGGTACTCCGGCTTTCGACACACCGATGGAATACTTCCAGCCCCTGGCAGGGATTGATACCATCACTCTGGAAACTCCTGTAACACTGACACAGGGAAGCACTTATTCCGTCGTACTTACACTGATGGATGAGTCCACGCCCTATTATGTGGAAAACACTACCACCGTCACCTCGACCTCCTGGTTCCAGGCGATCGCCGGACTTGAGGCCGGACAGAGCTTCTATACCTCTAACGGAAAGAACTGGGCTGACTGTGCCCTACAGAAATCTCCTTTCTGCTTTTCTATTAAAGCTCATACAAAGACGCTGGATGCACCGGTTGCAACCCCCACTCCGACACCGGCTACATATAAAGTGACTTACCACAAAAACAGTTCCCTGGCTATCGGAGATGTACCGTCAGACCAGACTGCCTACACTTCCGGAAGTACAGTCACTGTAAAAAATGCAGCATACTGTAATACGCATTTCTTTACAGGATGGAATACGGAATATGATGGAAGCGGCACAAGCTACGCGCCCGGAGACAAGTTTACGATCACGGGAAATATCACTCTGTACGCACAGTGGAAATCCGCATATATTTCATCGGACAATCTGATATTCCGTGTGAAAGGGAAGAATGAGGTCACCTGCAGCGGAACGACAGACCGGTATATCAAATCCCTGGTCGTACCCACCACGATACGTTACGCCGGGATTACCTATAAAGTTACATCTGTATGGACAAAAGCTTTCTACGGGCATACCATGCTGAAAAAAGTCGCCATTGGCAATAATGTAACCGCTATCGGAAGCCACGCGTTCCGCAACTGCAAAAATCTCGATCGGGTTGCCATTGGAACAGGACTCACGCGAATAGGCGCATACGCCTTCCGCAATGTAAAAAAAGGATGTATTATTCAGATTAAGAGCATTAAACTAAATAATGTGGGATCAAAGATTGATTCCTACTCACCGCAGATGACCATCCGGGTGCATCCTCAGAAACTGAGTTATTACCGCCGTCTGTTCAGCAGGCGCTCCCGGACAATCTCAGTAATCGCCTACAAAATAAGCTAAAAAAACGGGGCTATCCATATGATAGTCCCAATTTTTCAGCGTTTTCTGAAATGATAGATAAAAAGACCGCCCACTGCGGCAACTGCCGCCAATATGATAAAAACCAACGGAACGCCGGAGGGAGCTGTGTCGGTTTGCACCTCCCGGCTTGCCGCATCTGCCGCGCCGGGAGTTTCTGTCGGTTCTGCTTTCCGCTCGTTTCCGGCGGTCTCTTCCTGCGCCATCTTCTCATCTTTCTCTTCCGCTTTCGTGGGCTCCGCCTTCTCTTCTGCTTCCTTTGTGTCCTTCAGTTCTGCAGCTTCAGCCGACGGAGACTCACTTTCGTCTTCCGCTTCCGTCAGTTTCGTCTTCTCTTCCGCTTCCGGTATTTCTACATTTCCAACAGACGGAGTTTCGATCACGGCTGCTGTTTCCGGTATTTCTGCCGTATCCGGTTCCGTTTTCCCGTCAACATCCTCCTTCTGAAACCCGGTATTCTTCTCCTCCCGGGTTTCATCCAGGTTTACCCAGCCGTCTTTTTCCAGGGAGTCTGTCACTCCCCACCGGCTTCCGTCCACCATTTCCGCCTCCTGTACGATATGCAGGGTTTCACCGTTTTTTATCTCTTCTGCTTCGGGAACCGCGCCGTATTTTTCTCCCGGGCCCTGATAGAGATTGATACCGTCCTCATCAGAATCAACAGTTACATCATAATCCGTATTATAATTCACATGATCGCTTCCCGCGATATAGAGCTCCGAGTCGATGGCTTCCTGCCGTGACTGCGCCGGCTTCAGATCATCCTCCGGCACATATCCGTACATCCCGTGATATTGCGTATATCCCCAGAGACGATTATCCTTCTCGTCCTCCACTTCCCCTTCTATGCGAAGAGCTGTCCCGTTCGGGATCAGGCTGTCGTTCAGTTTCGTTGAATTCAGGTCAGGATCGGAATAAATATCCACGCCTCCCGCCTTTGATTCCACGATCATATAATAATCTGTCCGGTAGTCAGGTTCCGTTCGTTTCTGCACGTCTGCCAACGCCGGTACCGCACATAATAATACATATACAGCCAGAAGAACCGCCGCGGTAATTCCTGAAGTCTTTCTTCCATAAAATCTTTTCATATCTCCTCATTCCCCTTATCTGCAAAGTTCCGCCTGGCGCACAGTTCCATGCGGATGCAGGATTAAATTATTTTAACTCCCTCCGGTCTTCACACTGGAACACCTTCATCATAGCACAGAAATTCTCCCCTGATAATCCCTCTTTTGACAAACTTTGCGAGAAAATACGACATTTGGCTGCTTGCCGGGCGTATCGCTCAAAAAAGAACGGCCTTCCGGCAAAGCCGGAAGACCGTTTCTATCATGGCATATTTTACAACGACTGTAGTTCTTATTTGTAAAGAGGTCCGTAGTTCTTGCATGCGCGGAAGTCTGCGCCCTCTTTGTCCATTCCGAATGCGTTCCATGCAGCCGGACGGAAGATCTTCTCTTCCGGAACGTTGTGCATGCAAACCGGAATTCTCAGCATGGAGCACATGGTAATCAGGTCTGCACCAATGTGTCCGTAGGAGATTGCTCCGTGGTTAGCGCCCCAGTTGTTCATTACGCTGTAAGCGTCCTTGAACGCGCCTTCTTTGCCGTCGCATCTTGGTGTGAACCATGTACAGGGCCATGTATAGTCAGTACGTTTCCAAAGTGTATCGGATACGTCTGCCGGAAGACCTACTGTCCATCCTTCAGCGATCTGAAGCACCGGTCCAAGACCTTTTACAAGGTTCAGACGGATCATGGTAGCAGGCATCTGAGCCTTTGTCTCGAATCTGGAGGAGAATCCGCCGCCGCGGAAATATCCGTTGTCAGCTGCGTTCCAGGTGGTTGCAGCCATAATAGCTTTCTGATCTTCCTCAGTTACGTTCCACCATTCTTTCATAACAGCGTTTCCGTTTTCATCTTTTGCCTCTCCGTTGGCATCCAGACAGCATGCGCCAGAGTTGATCAGATGGATGAAACCGCCGTTTTCTTTTGCAACGCCTTCAAGGTCATATCCTGTTACTCTCTTAACAGCGTCCGGGCTCCAGTATGTACGAACATCTGCGAACATCTGCGCGCGGTTGGTAAGGAGTTTCATGAACATCATTCCGAGACCGTTCAGTACGTCGTTCTCTGTTGCCAGGATGTAGGGCTCTCTTGCGCCTTCCCAGTCAAAGGAAGTATTCAGCATAGCCTCTGCGAAGTCTCCGTTGGGATAGAAGTCTGTCCACTGTCTCTGACCCTGGAAACCAGCTGCCAGAGCATTGTGTCCGATCGCTTCCTCGGAGAATTTCGGATCCAGTTTGTCGCAGCCGTTCATCAGCTCTTTGATGATAACCGCCATCTTAACAACGAACTCGAACTGTTCTTCTTTCTGCTCGTCTGTCATCTGCAGTTCCGGCGGGTTCTTGTCGAAGCCGATCTTGCAGGTTTCTTTCGCCCATTTCAGAGCTTTCTCAAATTCAGCGTGATCGTAGATACCTTCTGTCATACGGCGGATGATCTCAACCTCGTCAACAGACTCTACTCTCATTCCAAGATAGGACTCGATGAAATCCTGATCAATGATGGATCCGCCGATACCCATGGTAACGGAACCGATCTGCAGATAGGATTTGCCTCTCATGGAAGCAGCAGCAACTGCCGCGCGTCCGAATCTTAACAGTTTTTCTTTAACGTCTTCCGGGATTGTCATATCATCAGCATCCTGAACGTCATGTCCGTAGATACCGAATGCCGGAAGTCCCTTCTGTGCATGTGTAGCCAGAACAGATGCCAGGTATACAGCGCCGGGTCTCTCTGTTGCGTTCAGGCCCCATACAGCCTTGATTGTCTGGGGATCCATATCCATAGTCTCAGAACCGTAGCACCAGCAGGGTGTAACAGTAAGGGTAATATCAACGCCTTCTTTGCGGAATTTGTCAGCGCATGCCGCAGCTTCGCCGACACGTCCGATGGTGGAGTCAGCGATAACAACTTTAACCGGCTCGCCGTTAGAATATTTCAGGTTTTCCTCAAATAATTTAGCAGCGTTCTTAGCCATGTTCATGGTCTGCTCTTCCAGAGAACCTCTTACGTCCAGAGCGCCTCTACGTCCGTCGATTGTCGGTCTGATTCCGATTACAGGATAGCTTCCGATTAATCTGCTTTTTGCCATAATTTTCATTACCTCCATTTTGGTTTTATTCCGGGATGAGCTTCAGTAAATCATACCGTTGCCGTCCGCGACTTTCCCGCCGGCAGCTTCATCCCTGAAGTACGTCCTTGATAATTACAGTATACATTTGCCAGAACAGAATTACTTGTGTTATAATAGCAAAAAGTAGGATTATATTCACTTTTTCAGTATAATCTATAAAATTTCTATTAACTTTACGGAAGGAGGAACCAGGCCATGCATGACCTTGACCGAAACGAAGACCGTATCCGGGGAACATATGACTTTCCCTTTGAATTTCATCATATCGAACCGTCCCACCCGCGTTATGTAATGTCCTATCACTGGCATGTGGAATATGAGATCATCCGCATTCTGAAAGGTTCTCTTACCGTCACTTTAGACGAAAAAAGTTTCACTGCGTCAGCCGGAGATATCATTTTTGTACACAGCGGCATCCTTCACAGCGGGATTCCCGAGGATTGTGTCTATCAGTGCATTGTCTTTGACGGCAATACTTTTCTCAAATACAATTCTGTCTGCGCGGGTTACATGCAGAAGATCATTCATCAGGAAATTCTCATCTGGCATCATTTCACCCCGGAACAGACAGATATCTGCGAGGCTGTAAACACCGCTTTTGACGCTCTCTGGAAGAAACCGGACGGTTACGAGCTCACCGTGATTGGACAATTTTACCACTTTTTTGGTCTTGTTTTTGGTAAACATTACTATCTGGAGGGAGCGCGCCAGGCCAGACGTGACTATAAGAGAATTCTCCAGCTGAAACAGGTCCTGGAATTTATAGAGCACAACTACGCCGCTCCTATCACTCTGCAGCAGTTATCTGCCTCGGTATCCATGTCGCCGAAATATTTCTGTCGTTTTTTCTCGGAAATGACGCACCAGACGCCAATGGAGTATCTGAACCACCAGCGGATCGAGCAGGCCTGTTACCAGCTATCCACCACCGACGATTCTATCACGGAGATCGCCTACCGGAACGGCTTTAACGACCTGAGTTATTTTATCCGTACCTTTAAAAAATACAAGGGCATCACACCCGGCAAATATAAGCGGGCATGATTCCCTGATAAAAATCCTGTATTATTCTTCCCATACCAGGAAAGTGTTCTCTCCCGGAACAAGCTTTTCAAAGGGTCCCGGAACAGGACGCTCTCCACGCCTGTTATTAAAATAATCCTTATCAAATGTGATCGGCGTTTCGTCAGGATTCTCATAAAGAGCTTCTGTGATCCTCGGGGATCCCAGCTTCTCAGTTGAATAGATCTCCGTGGGGATTTCCAGCATCTCTTTCTCTACATACATGGAGAGATAGGTTTTTCCTTCTTTGGTCACAATGGTAATCTTTGGATCCATACCACTGATATAATTGTCTTTTTCTCTGTCAAAAGCATCCGCGCCTTTTAAATAAGCATTTCCATTGATGTACGCAGGCTGCTGCACCATATCAAACTGATCATGATCCCCGTTGCCAAGGGAGACAACCTTCTGGATATACTCTTCAAGAGAGGTCGGACGTCCATTGTAATCATGCGTTCCTGTAAGAGACTGTTCGGTATAAGCCGGAGCGCCTCCGAGGAAGATGTTCTGATAAATACGGTCGTCCCCGCTGTACACCAGCGCGGTTCCCGCAACATCTGTGGTATGCGGGAAATGATATGGAGTAGAACGGTCAAGTACCGGTTCTCTTCTCATGGTTCCGCAGCAAAGATTATTCAGATACAAACCGCCCTGCGCGATATTGTCAAAATTATAATCCGACGCAAATATATTGTTATCAAATATGTACGGGCCATGGGTAACTTCTATCATAAGATCACGGTCGTTTGCATAGTAAAGATTTCTGCTCACTCTGGTTCCCTGAGCCTGCCAGTCCAGCCATGTTCCCAGCGTGCAGTTATGGATGTTATTGTGGATAATCTGTACGTCGATGGCTGCATGAAGCTTGATTCCCGCAATTTCATGACCAAAATACTCATGCTTTACTCCGATATTGTAAATATGGTTGTCATGAATCTCGCTGAAAATACAGCCCATATGTCCCACGATTCCATTTTGTCCGCAGTCATAGATCACATTATTTCGGATCACATGGGAACCGATGGTCTCCTTGCTCCATCCGATCTGCTTTGCCCGGAAAACAGCCTCCATCTGATACTGGTAACCGGGTTTTCTGTGAGTCTCCGTACACAGATTATGGCCCGTAGAGGCTTCCTTTCCGATACTGATACCGCTGCATTTTGAATCATGGATTCTATTGTTTTCAATGATCCAGCCCTTGCTCCAGTTGCAGCCCAGAAGTCCCGGCTGATCCGCTGTAGGCGGCGCCCATGTAGTCGCGGCCTGAGCCATTTCAAACCCTCTGACTGTGATATAGTTTCTTCCTGTTTTATCCGGATAAAAACAGTATTTCCGGACATTAATCTCTGTCAGCTCTTCATTGGGATTTTTTCCATGGAAATTTGCATAAATTTCTGTCACTTCATCATCCGAGCAGGTATACCACTGAAAAAGGGAATCCTCCGGATGAAGCAGCGGCTCTTTATGCTTTGTCCACGGCGGGTTTTCTCCTTCTGTCCGCATCACAGGATTCTTTACCGCCTCCAGGGACTCCGCTTCATAAAAAGATTTTCCGTTTAAATATACCTCCCCTGAATGAACCGGATAAGCAACCGGATAAAGCAGCCAGTCTCCGCTCAATACTTCCTTGTATGGATTGTAATCCCCAAAGAAGCTGTTTGGCAGAACAGTTTTCCAGACGGTGCCTTCTACCGGTTCCCAGTTCCGGATCTGCTCGGAGCCTTTGATCACTACATGTTCTCCCGGCGCCGCCTCATATACGATCCGGGAAACGGTGCTGGTTCCGCCATGCTGCGGCCTTACCCATTCCCTGTATTCTCCCTCATGTACAATCACATGATCTCCCGGTCTCGCTGCTTCCGCCGCTTTGGAGATGGTACGGAAAGGATTTTCTTTTGTTCCTTCCGCGCGATCGCACCCCTGCATACTTACGTGATATTCTCTCATCATCTTAAACCTCGATTCTTTTCTATTTATGTTGTGTATTTTCTCTGTATTCCAACGGCGACTGTCCGGAATACTTCTTAAACGCCAGGGAAAAATAATTGACATCCTTATACCCGCACAGATCTGCGATCTTCCCTGTCTTCATATTTGTACTGGAAAGGAGAGACTGCGCCTTTTCCATTCTCTTCCTTATGATGTAGTTGTTACAGCCTTCCCCTGTATTCTTTTTAAACAATTTGGAAAAATAACTTGGCGCCACATAAAACTGCTGCGCAAGCTGCGTCACGGAAATATCCTCCTCCAGATGCTGTTTGATATAGCTTTTTGCCCGCGCAACCACTTCATGGACTTTTTCTTCACCCGGAAGAAGAAGTTTCGATACAAACGTTCTTGTGATTTCCGCTACGTCTTTCCTTTCGCATCCCTGCAGCACTGTTGCAAATTCATTAAGATTGCTGTCTGTCCCATCGTTTGTTGTCATCAAAAGAGTGAAATAAATCCCGGAGGCAAGTTCAAAGCATATTTTTTTCATCAGGGAACAGGAAAGATTATAGGCCTGCACCGCTTTACAAAAAGACTCCAGCGCATGGTTCGCCTTTTCATAGTCTCCTATATTGCTTTCAATGGCCTTCTTCAGCTCGTTGTAGATCTCATAAAAAAGCTTTAAACGAAGCTGGGATTTTGCAGACTGACGGATTTCCCCGTTTCCCACATTCTCCTCGTGCAAAAGGTAGGCGTCGTCATAGGAAATATAAATCTGCTCCAGCCCTTCCACTTCATTTCCCAGCAGCACCTGCTGGCAGATTCCATATTCCTCTTTCAGGTATGCGTTGAGTGTCTCCACTCTCTGTACGCTTTCTTCAAATTCATCGCCGTTAAACAATACAACGACAATATTTTTCCGGGCGTCTTCAAATGTAATGCCTTCCCTGTTGAAATCAAACATTTCAATACAGGCGTTTTTTATGGAGAGATTTAAAAGCTCATAATGCTTACTCCAGCTTTCAGATCCTGTTACAACAGGAGCAATGATCGCAGCCTGCATGGGCTGTTCTTCACTGATCCGGTACTCGTCTAAAATCCACTGCACATCCTCCTGTTTCTTTTCCAGCAGTTTCTGCATGGCATATTCGATTTTCAGCTGTTCTTCCGTTCCTCTTGCCCTGCTCAGTACGCGCTGTTTTCTGGCGTTCACCTCTCTCGTCCTGATAGCTTCCACCTGTCTCCGTATAGTTTCTTCCAGTTCAACTTCGTCCACAGGTTTCAGAAGATAATCATGAACTTCCATTTTACAGCACTTTTGTACGTATTCAAAATTGTCATATCCGGTCAGCATAATGATACGCATATCCGGATTTATCTGATTGACCTTCTCCACAAGGGTCAGCCCGTCCATTTCCGCCATCTGGATATCCGCAACCATCACGTCTACAGGTTTTTTCTCCACAATCTCCAGCGCTTCCAGGCCGGAGGCCGCGGTATACACTTCTCCGATCCCCATCTCTTTCCAGGGAAGCACACGTGCAATTCCATCTCTGATGATCTTTTCATCATCCACAATCATAATCCGGTACATGAATAATCCCCATTTCTCGTTTTATCCAGACGCGGCAGCGTAATATCCACGATCACTCCGCCTTCCTCACGCAAAGAATAATGAAGTCCATACCCCTTTCCAAACAGGATTTCAATCCTTTTATGCACATTCCTCAGCCCGTATCCTTTATCGGATTCCAGTTTGGAAATCGTCTGATTCAACATCTCACACTGTTCCTCAGACATTCCCGCGCCATTATCTGTCACCCGCACCACACAGCAATCTTCTTTCTCAAAAGCTTCAATCCTGATAATACCCTTTCTCCCTGTCTGAACTTTCAGCCCATGGTAAATAGAATTTTCCACAAGAGGCTGCAGCGTCATCTTCGGGATTAGAATGTCTTCCAGTTCCTGTGCGACATGAATCTCTTCCTGAACAATATTGTCATATCGTATATTCTGGATGATCAGATAATATTTCGTATGAGCAAGTTCCTGCCCCAATGTGATAACATCCTTTCCCTGGCTGAGACAGAGTCTGTAATAATTTGCCAGAGCCTTCACCATACGCGAAACTTCTCTGTTGCCCTGGGAAAGCGCCTGCCAGTGGATACATTCCAGTATGTTATACAGGAAATGCGGTTTGATCTGGCTTTGCAGCGCGTTCAGTTTCGATTGTTCCAGTTCATGCTGCTCAGTTCTCACCTGTTCCATCAATTCCTGAATATGATGCGCCATGGAATTGAATCCTTTTGTCAGCTGCTGAAAATCTTCTCCCGAATAGGTTTTCTCGATTCTGGTACTCAGGTTCCCTTTTGCAATTTCCTTCATGCGCATGCTGATTTCTTCCATGGGGCGGTACATCCAGCGGCAGATACTCCGCGCCAGAAAAATACCGCCGACACACATCATCCCGATCATTGCCACAAGGAAAAAGACGGTGTTTCTTGTTTCTCTGTAAAGAGTATCTGTTTCAATAGAACTTATCGTATACCAGGCCCAGTCATCCAGCTTCTGATACATATAAAGGACGTGATCTTTCTCCACCGTTCCTCTGCTTCCTTCCAGCCTGATTTCCGGTTTCACCCTTTTTCCGGAAGATTCGGGAGACAGCAGTTCCGCGCCTTCTGCATTTTCAAGATACACGTTCATGAAAATAGAATCTTCTGATGTTTCCAGATATTTTTTCAGGTTATTCTCTCCTACGCCCACCACGAGAACCGCAACCGGATGGTCAGGACGCACGTCGTATTTCTCATTCATGGGCATAAAAAAATTCAGGACTTTTTCTTCCGGATAAAACACCTTCTGCATCACATCATAGCGTATGTTTTTCTCTGCCCCGTGAACCGCGCTCTCGTACGCCTCCATGATCTGCTCTTTAAAATCCGATCTGGTCCACACCTCTCCCGCATACAGGACAGAGTCCTTTTCCATGCTGATAATGGACACATAATCTACCAGAGAGCTTCTTGCCACCATATCGCTCAGCATCTGATACACACTGTTTACATTCATCAGACTGTTTTTTTCTGTGTTTTCTTCATAAGAAATATAATTTTGCACAGCCTCATTGTATGCAATACTTTCCATATTACTTACAATATTCTTAATTTCCGCTTCCAGTGTCTGATTGATGGTGGAAAGCTGGGCCTGAGCAAACTGGCTTGACTTTATACGCAAGGAACGTACCGCTGACGCTGATGTAAAACTCAGGATCCCCAGGTTTGATACCACCAGTAAAAGAGCGATCATCAACGCCAGCTTTCTGTTAAAATTCCATCTGCTTATCTTTTCAAAAACAGTTTTTATCTTTTTCCTCATTTTCTATCCCCTCTGTCGCGCACATTTCTTTCATATAACTGACTTAATTATATATCCGAAGGGA
>DSLMC04103__coassemble_712_pt1 | contig 20125 bp, 25 predicted proteins | sample DSLMC04103__metabat2_low_PE_036 | metagenome-assembled genome bin DSLMC04103
CGGTTCCTAAAAAATCCGAATTCTCTGGGATTGTCTCTTTCCTGCGTGTCAGGGGTTAAAATTCGGTATTAACCGACTTCCCCTTCAGGCTGATTTATGCAGTTCTCTTTGACCCCGGCGTTATTATAACAGATGTCTGCGGAGTTCCGCGCCGTCCAGCGCGCTGAGATATGCCGGCGGCACATCAAATACGGTCTTACATCCTGTCTGTCCTTCCTGGCTCATCCTCCAGGCGGCGCGGGCATAGGCAACGATCACGGAAGAAGTAAATTCCGGATTGGAATCCAGCTTCAGGCTGTATTCGATCACATGACGGTTCTCATCATTCCACCCTGTACTGCCGGTACGGATCACAAATCCACCGTGGGGAATACCGCTGTGGTCGCGTTTCAGTTCCTCTTCAGAGATAAAATGAACAGTGGTATCGTATTCGTCGAAATAGTTGGGCATCGTCTTGATCTCCTGCTCGATGCGGGCAAGATCCGCTCCCTCTTCCGCAACAACAAAACATTCTCTTGTATGTTTCTGTCTTGTGGTCAGTTCGGGATCCTCGCCCCGGCGCACCGCCTCCAGAGCCGCCTCCACAGGGATCGTATACTGTTTGCCATCCTTCACTCCTTCAATCCTGCGGATAGCGTCGGAATGACCCTGGCTTACGCCTTTGCCCCAGAAAGTATAATCTTTGCCGTTGGTAAGAATCGCATTAGCATACATTCTGTTCAAAGAGAACATTCCGGGATCCCAGCCTACGGAGATAATGCCTACATGTCCGCTTTCTGCCGCAGCACGATCCACATCATCGAAATGCTCCGGAATCCTGGCGTGAGTATCAAAGCTGTCCACTACATTAAACCACTGGGCATATTTCGGAGTCTGTACCGGAAGATCTGTGGCGCTGCCCCCGCAGAGGATCAGCACATCGATCTTGTCTTTCATTTTTTCCGCATCCTGCGCACGGTAAACGCCGGCAGTCTCTGTAAGAATCTTAAGTGTCTCCGGATCGCGGCGTGTAAATACAGCCACAAGTTCCATGTCCGGATTATGCTTAATGGCACATTCCACACCCCTTCCAAGATTTCCATAACCCATAATTCCAATTCGTATACTCATTTCTTCTCTCCTTCTTCTTACTTGATATTTCTGTTTGATATTCTCCACACCGGAAAACATTCCGCCTCATACTTACGCCTGTCAGCAGCAGAGTATCCCGCTTCCGGGACAGCAGACGCTGCAGGCCATATTTGCAAGGCAGAGTTTCAGGCAGAGACTGTCGTCGCTTACCGGCATTCCGCCGAAAGGATTCTGCTGTTCCTGGTACCATGTACCGCCGCCCTCCATACGCTGGAGCATCGCCCGGTACTGCATATTATCCGGTTCCAGACGGACAGCCTCCCGGATATCGTTCAGGGCATTCATATTATTGCCAAGTCCCATGTTGGCCACAGCTGAAAGGTAATACCACTGGCCGTTTCGCTGCTGCAGAGCGGACAGCACATTCATTGCCTCCCGGTAATAACCGCTCTGGATATAGTTGGCCGCCGCCTGTCTCCGGATCGCCTCCTCATCCTGATAGCCGCTCCGTGTCTGGCCGCCGAACCCGCCGTAATTTCCAAAACCGCCGTAGCCTTCGTATGAAGAACCGTATTCCCGCTCCTTCATGATCTGGTCGTACGCCTGCTGAACTTCTTTAAATTTCTCTTCCGCCTGTGCCTTATTCGGATTGTTGATATTGGCATCCGGATGATACTTTCTGCTGAGCCGTCTGTATGCTTTTTTTATTTCTTCGTCCGACGCGTCTCTCGACACGCCCAGAACGCTGTATGGATCAGTCATATTATTTTTTCTCCCGCTCTTCCTTCCGTTTCTTAGAAACCGCCTCAAAGCGGCACCATACGCCGGAGTACAGAATATTGCGGAGTATATCCGCATATTTAATAATAGGAAGTTTCTCGAACTCCCTGCAGGCCTCGGACATCATCATGATCAGAATATTCTGCACCCGTTCCTGAAACCCTTCCATTATATAATCTTCAGAAAAAGGATTGTAATTTCCTTTTTCCACATCCTTCTCCACATCCTCATAGGCGTCCATAATATAGATAAACTTGCCCAGATAGAAACCCATGCGCCGGAGCCCGGCCTCCCAGGCGTCTTCTTTGTATGCAAAAATCTCTTCCATGATCCTGCCGAAACACCCCGCCATTTTATCAAGGTCTTTTTCTCCGGCTTTCTCCATGGCCGAAAGCTCTTTCAGAAGTTTTACCACACGGGCGGTTTTATTTCTGAAAGCAGTCTCCGCTTTCCGGTCGTCTCTCTCCAGAAGCTTCGCCATGGCAAGTCTGATGACTTTTCTGTCGTCCTGCCAGTCATCCAGGCATTTATAATACGCCAGAAAAACATTCATATCTGCCGCATACTCTGTGATCTCGTTCTTCCTGACTGCCTGTTTCCTTACAGGATGCATAATGCAGCGTGTGGTTCCCCTGTATGTGGGCGGCTCATAAAGTCCGCTGAGAAGAAGGATCACAAAAGTCATATCATATGTCAGCGTGATCTGTCCCGGGATTCCGTACCGTTCCCGAAGTTCCCGGCAAAGTCCGCAGTAGAAAGCACGGTACAGATCAAAATCCCTGAATTTTATTTCCGGCTTGTTCATTACCACATAACCAAACATAAATCCACCGCTTTCCGCTGTCCGCAAAGTCTTTTCGCCGGTCAGCTGTTTTTAATAAATTTCGTATGACATTTCGGACAGTCGATCTCGATACGCCCTTTGCCTCTGGGGATCCTGATCTTCTGACCGCAGCTCGGACATGTATATATGTGATGTGTCCTGCGCTGCTGCATAATATTTTTTTCCCGGCGGAGTCTCTGCCGGATCCCGGACGTCATGGAAAGATACTTTTCATTTTCGCGGTATCTCTTCTGGATATTCCGGGAAAACATCCTGAAATAAGTGTAAATGATGGCAATAAGGCCAATCGTATTCAGAAGAGCGCCCACCGCGCTTCTTCCTGGAAAGAATATCGAGATCACAATACATGCCAGCGCGACTACCATTGTAAACCGCGCAAATGCGTCAACACCATACCGGCCTTCCATGAATTTCAGAAATTTTTCTCTCATTTAAATAATCACTCCTGTATTGCTGCTTATCTGTCTGTACATACCTGGAAAATATAAAATTTAAGATAGTAGGATTCGTCCGCCGCCCATAATATAGGATGATCCGGCGCCTGAGTCCTGTACTCCACCTGTCTGAGACGCTTATGAGCATTCCCCGCCGCCTGGGCGATGGTTTTCGTAAAAAGCTCATAATCCATGAAGTGGGAACAGGAGCAGGTCGCGAGGAATCCGCCCTCCTTCACCAGCTTCATAGCTCTCAGATTGATCTCCCGGTATCCCCGCACCGCATTCTTCACTGAACTTCTGGACTTGGTAAAAGCAGGCGGATCAAGGATCACCACATCATATGTCTCGCCTTTCTCTTCCAGTTCCGGAAGAAGCTCAAAAACATCCGCGCAGAGGAATTTCACCCTGTCCTCCAGATGGTTCAGACGGGCATTACTCTCAGCCTGATCCACCGCCAGCTGCGAGGCGTCCACGCCCAGCACTTCTCTGGCTCCTGCGATTCCCGCATTCAGGGCAAATGAACCTGTATGGGTAAAACAGTCCAGAACTTTTCCGCCCCGGCAGAGCTTCTGTATTGCCAGACGGTTGTATTTCTGATCCAGAAAGAATCCTGTCTTCTGTCCGTCACGGACATCCACCTGATATTTCACTCCGTTTTCTTCAATCTGAACAAGCGTAGGAAATTCCGGTCCGATAAATCCTTTATACAGTTCCATCCCCTCCTGCCGGCGAACCTTCACATCACTTCTCTCGTAAATCCCGCGGATACAGATCCCGTCCTCCAGAAGAACCTTCTTAAGGATCCCAAGAATTTCCATTTTCAGCCGGTCGATCCCCAGCGCCAGGGACTGTACCACAAGTACATCTGAGAATTTGTCCACCACAAGTCCGGGAAGAAAATCAGCTTCTCCGAAGATCAGACGGCAGCTGCCTGTGTCCGTTACCTTTTTGCGGTATTCCCAGGCGTTCCTCACCCGTTCCTCAAGAAAACAGCTGTCAATCTTCTGATTCTCATCTCTGGTGAGCATTCGTACCGTGATCCTGGAACTGGTATTAATAAATCCCTTCCCCATCGAATATCCGTCGAAGTCTCTTACCAGTACAATATCACCATTAACAAAACTTCCCATGACAGAGGCGATCTCATTGTCAAAGATCCACATACCTCCCGCTTTCAGAAGACGGCCTTCCCCCTTCTTCAGCGTTACCACAGCCAAACTCATGTCTAATCTCCTCTCTCTGATCGCGGCATCTTCCATTTATTCTAGCACAGTTGCCATCTGTTTTCCACTATTTCCGCAAAGACACAGAAATTTCACGCGTAAAAGGGGAGACTTCCGTCTCCCCTCACTTATAAATATACTATATGAAATTGCCGGAATGAGCTTAATAAACTACCTGCTCACCGGTTCCTTCTTCCGTATAAACTTCTTCTGTATAAGCCTCTTCAGCCGGTGCAGCCTCTGCCGCATCCGCAGAAGTACCTTCTCCGTAAAGCTCAGCAAAGAACTTCATAGTATCGTCATACAATCCCTGTCTTACTTCCGGAGTCTGTGCCGCAAGAAGATCGTCCGCCGCCGGTTCCGCGTCGATACTGAAAATCTTCTTCATCTCTGAGTTGACCATATTCAGCTCCGCAGACATATATGTCTCTGTTCCGTCAGGAACATAGGACATTCCGCCGTCGTTCAGAACAGTAAGGTAAGCGTCCAGCACCTTCTGGGAAAGAGATGTGCCCACTGCAGGATCAGCTGTGGTGTCAAGAGTTACAGATGCCGCTGCCGCCGGATCTCCTGTTGCAGTCTGGAGAGCCGCCGCGTCTCCCTCATATTCTCCTTTGCAGAAGTTCTGGGTAGTTTCATACCGGGTTCTTGCTTCCTCACTGAGGGAATCCAGACTTACAGAATTGTCTGCTCCTGTCTCTGTGGATGCTTCGGGAACTGTCTCCTCCGGTACAGACGGATCCACTACGGTTCCGTCGTCCGCTGCCTCCGGTGTCTCCATTACAATGCCTTCATCTGCAGATGCTTCCGGAATCTCTGTTCCTGCGCCTTCCTCATAGACGTCGCCTTCCGGAATACTCTCAGTTCCTTCCGTGGATGCTTCCGGCGTCTCCGCGCCTTCCTCATAGACATCGCCTTCCGGGATGCTCTCGGTTCCTTCCGCAGATGCTTCCGGTGTCTCCCCGCCTTCTACATAAGTTTCGCCTTCGGGAATTCCGGTCTCATTCTCAGAAGTCTCTCCGCCTTCTTCTATCGGGGTGTCGCCCATGGTCTCTTCTGCAAGACTGGGGTCCTCTGTGGAACTCTGTTTCACATCATCCCCGAGAACAGAAGGATCTACAGTCTCTGTGATATCCTCGCCGTCGCCTTCGGTATCCTCTGTATTCTCAACATCCTCTGTGCCTTCTCCCTCTTCAGGAGCCGGTGTCTCAGTTGCCTGAACCTCGTCTTCCTTGTCCATGCTCTCCTGGATCTCCTCCAGGGTATTCTTCATCTGTTCAATGTCATAACTCTGCTGCGCGATCTGCTGAAGCAGGGAAACGATCGCATTCATCTCTTCTTCGCTGAAATTCACGTTATTCTCTACAGCGATGTTATTGACAATATTATAGATCTCGTCCGCATTCTGCACATTCTCGCCGATGATCTGAAGCTTCGCCTGGTTGATGATGTTGGTAGCGTTGTCTTCGCCCACCTGCTGGGCAAGATTTCCTGTTACCACAACCTCTTTCGTTGCCAGATCTTTTTTCTCTGTATCCAGTTTCTGTCCTACAGCTGTCTCGTAGGCCATCATAACTCCTGTCAGGGCTCCTGTACCGGACACTTCATAGGGGCATGCCGCAACCGCTTCGCAGTTGGAAATTCCCGCGGTGGAAAGAGCGTTCGCGATCATCTTTCCTGTTACATAATTGAGATTTGCCGTTCTTACTTTAATGCCGCCGGACTGCGTCGGCTTAACATAGGCACAGCTTAAGGTTCTTGTTCCGATCTGCTCCAGCGGAATATAATTACCGAGATACTCTCTCTCATCCGCATTGGTAACGGTAAGGATCTGCACTTCGCTGGCGTTCGCCTTAAAGTACTGCATCATTGTATTCTTCTGATCCTGAGTCAAATCCGCTCCCAGTGTCACTACTCTGGAAGCATCCGCCATAGCCGGTACAGCGCCTCCTACAGTGAGACACACACTGCAGAGTAAGGCAGTGAGTATACTTCTTTTTTTCATAGTCCTGTCCTCCATTCATTTATGCACCTTAAAAACAGTTTTATTATAACACACTTTCAGACATAATTGTATTATTCACTTTCCGTTTCTTTATAATATTAAATTTCAGAGGACGGGAGCTTCCGTGCTTCTTTTTCTGCCTTCGGATACTCGTTGCAGAGCAGACGGTACGCCGGCTCGTCTTCCTCGATGGTCGGAAATCTTCCAATGGGCTCGTAGAAACGGTTGTCGTTCTCGTCGTCATTGCACATGGATACTTCGCCCAGCAGAACCGCCCCTGTGCCTTCTTCCACATGAAAATCGTGATAAAGGTACGGCTGGATCGTGATACTCTCGCCCGGAGTCAGTCTTACGCGGGTTCCTGCCGGTACGGTATATGTACGGCCGTCGCTGTGTACTGTCACGTCAGTATCTGCAAACTGTCCGCCTTCTGTGGAATTATATACAGTGATCAGAACGTTTCCGCCGCCGCGGTTGATGATGTCTTCCATTTTGTTCCAGTGGAAGTGCATGGGAGCCATCTGACCTTCATTGACCATCAGGAGTTTCTCCGCATAGGGCTTCGTATATCTGTCGTCTTTTGCATTTCCGTTCCGGATAGTGATCAGGGCAAAACCGACCTCGTCAAATTTACCCAGCCCATAGTCTGTAATATCCCATCCCAGCATGTTGTCGCGGATCTCGTCATATTCGTGATTCTTTGTCTTCCACTCCTCCGGCGTCCAGCTGCAGAACGGGGGAGTCTCAAATCCGTGTTTTTTAATCAATGCTTCCATGTCTTTGATTGCTTTATTGATTTCTGATCGTTTCATCCTTATTCTCCTCCTCTGATTTCCCCGGACCAATCCGTTTCAAAGAACCTCCAGGAAAACCTGTATCCTTCCGCCGCAGACAAGCCCTTCTTCCCCCGCTTCCTCTCCGGTAAGGATTTCTTCCGTGAGACGGGGACGGGGATCCGCTTCTTTCAGGATGCGAAGGCACTGGTGCATGACCCGGCTCTCCATACAGCCGCCACCGATAGTTCCGATAAGCCGGCCGTCCGGAAGCACCGCCATTTTTGTTCCAATCTCCCGAGGTGCGGATCCCCTGCGGTCAACGATCGTCGCCAGCGCGATCTTCCCGTCCGGATTCTTTTCACCTGTAAGAAAAGCAAGCAGTTCGTCGTCATATCCCGTGCTTTTCCTGAAACGGTTCTTTTCCTGTATCAGCTCCGCCGTTATGGAAACCGCGATCTCCTGGGGCGTCTCCGCGTGAATGGAAAGCCCTACCGGAGAATGGACCGCGTTCAGAACATCTTCCGGGATCCCCTCTTCCTTCAGCTGCCGGCGCATTGCCGCGGCTCTTCCGCGGCTTGACATCATACCGGTATACGCTCTTTCTTTCTGAAGAATGGATTTAAGGCAGATCCCGTCGTATCTGTGTCCTCTGGTAAGCACCAGAAAATACGTGTTCCTGCTTCCGGAAATCTCTTCAAGGGCGTTCTCAAAACTGTCACAGATCACCTGATCCGCGCCTGCCTTTCTCATGGCATCGGCAAAAAAAGGCCTGTCCTCCAGAGCTGTGACATGAAAGCCCGTCCTCCCCGCCAGAAACGCAGTCTGCTGGGCCACATGTCCGCCTCCGCAGATTACCAGACGGGCCGGCTGCTGCAGATGTTCCACAAAAATCCGCTTTCCGTCCGTTTCCACCAGCCCGCTTTCTTCTCTGGCCGCCAGACGCGCCTTTTCCGTCTCAGAAAGCAGGCCGCTCTCTTTCTCTCCGATTTCTTCTCCTTCTGAGAAAAGGAACCGTGCGCCGGTTCCTTTCCCTTCTGTTACTGTAGCCAGAATATTCTTCCTGTCTCGGTGTTCCGAGAGATATTTATAGATTTCCTGTCTGTTCAGACTGTCTCACCCCTTTTTAATCTTTGCTTTTAAATCTTTGCTTTTAAATCTTTGCTTTCAGTTCTTCTTTCGTAAAGTTTACGACCACAGTCAGGGCAACGGGGAAAATAATAAGTCCCGCAAGCCCCAAAAGCTTCAGTCCCAGGAACAGCGCTGCCAGCGTAGCCAGTGGATGAAGCCCGATCTGTTTGCCCACAATCCTGGGCTCCAGCATATTCCTCACCACCAGGATCACCAGGTAGAGGAGAAGGATGCCGAAGGCAAGTCCGTGATTCTTCATGATCAGCAGAGTCGCCGCCCAGGGAAGCAGGATACCGCCTGTCCCCAGCACCGGCAGAATATCAAATACGGCGATCCCCAGTCCGATAAGCACCGGATAGGGAATTCCCATGATCAGAAGCCCCAGACACAGTTCCCCGAAGGTTATCAGGAACAGAAGGCTGTAGGAGCGCAGATAGATGAAAAGCACATTCTTCACATAAGACTGTGCCTTACGCACCAGCCCTTCCTGTCCCGGTGTAAGGAATCTGCGGAAAAAGGCAATGATCCCGTCATAGTCGCCGGCAAAGAAGAAGGTCGCCACTACGGTGATCACCAGTCTGATCACAAATCCGGGCACCTCGCTGATCCCGCCGGATATAAGCTGTACTACCAGCACCGAAAAACTGGAAACATAGCTTCCCAGATTCCGGGTCATCTGTTCAAAGGAATCCTCTATGGTCTGGGCGATAGCCGGAGGCACGGAGGTCATGGACTTATCCAGATAGTCGGCTATGGTCTCGAACACCGGCACGATGGTGGTGTTATACAGGTAGGGAACCCTCCGGATCAGACCTTCCAGACCGTCCAGAAGTTTCACTCCTGCCCACGTTGCCAGAAGGAACAGGATCCCGTAGAAAATCACGCAGGCAATGATGGACGCCGCTTTCTTACGTTTTCCTGACAGCTTCGTTTTTCTCACAGGTATCTGCAGAAGCGCCGCCACCAGAAAAGCAATGATAAACGGCATCATCGGCATTATGAGGTATTTGACCCCGGCCCATACAAGGATCAGTATCATTGCATAAAACACAACATTTATAATAAATTTTTTCTTTTTCTCCACTTCAGTCCTCCATGATGTCAACCGTCGTTTTTTTCACATTTACATTTATATTCATATTCTTCTATTTTAAACCAGATCCGGGCAAATAGCAAATACTGGTTCACTTTATTTTCACAGAAAGAGGCTGTCCTTTTTCCGAATTACAACAAAGGGCTGTCACACCGGCAATACAGTGTGACAACCCTTTGTACTCTATCAGCTTGAGATGGCAGAGTATGGGGAAGAAACCGGCTTCAACGGATATGTTGATTTTCCCATTACTCCATGCCAGTATTATTCCTGCTATTCCTCCAGGAAATTCTTTACACGTAAAATTTCCTTGTAATATCCAAACAGAAATGCGGAGTAAAAAAACTGACGGTAATATTTTCCGCAGCGGACCCCGGCAGAGCGACGCTTAATTATGCGCAAGGACAAAAAACAGGTGATTTCCCCGTTTTCACCTGCACGATTCCGGTTCCTTCTTCAATGTCCCGGATGATCTCACCTGCTGCCGGCACGGTGATCCTGCTGCCGGACAGCGGATTTTTAATACTTGTCACAGGTGTGGTAATGTCCGCCTCTACAATGCTGCGCTCAAAAGCCAGATCACAGCCTTCCATTTCACAGTTCTTCAGTTTCAGCCCCCTACAGTAGCACAACGGCTGGGTACCGGTGATCCTGCAATTTTCAAAAGTGACATTCTCGCTGTACCACCCCAGATACTCGCCCTTTATCACACTGTTGCGGACAGTGACGTTTTTTGCGTGCCAGAACGCATCTTTGGTATCGAAAATACAGTTTTCAAAAATGGCGTCTTCTATATACTGAAAGGAATATTTCCCCTTCATCCCCACGTCATAAAACTGAAGCCCGGCGGAACGCATCATGAAATATTCACTCTCTACATCACAGTCCTCCATCCTGACATCCTGCGTTGACCAGCCAAACTCCGGGGAAATGATACTGCAGCCTCGCACTGCAATATCCCTGCATTCCCGCAGGGCTTTAATCCCATGAAGTTTCGAATTCTCAATGGCAACATGGTCAGAATACCAGAGAGCTGCCCGACAGAGTTCCGTCATCTCGCAGTTTCGGATGGAAAGACCGTGATCATGCCAGAAGGGATAACGCAGATTAAAGAAACTTCGCTCCACCTGCACATTCCTGCATTCCTTAAAAGCGCTCTCGCCGTCAGCGGGACCGTCGAAGGAGCAGTCCTTCACCATAATACCGTCGCTCCCATAAAGCGCGCGCTCCTCGTCAAAAGTCTGATTCTGAATCGTTCTCATGTGAAAACCTCCTGTTTACGATCGAATTTTATCCCTTGGAAAATAAGTCATGTCGGGTAGTAATTTTCACTGTCCGCATACCCTTCTAAATATCCATAGTAATCGATCGACCTGTCTTTTTTCTCTATCTCATAAACACTGTAAAATCCGTATATTTCGTCTTCGGCATATACGGTAAGTACCGTGGGATCTGTTCTCTCCAAAAATTCATGGAAATTCTGTTTTCCGGGATTCTCTGCTTTTTCAACACTTCCGTATACTTCCATAATGCTTTCCCGACCGTCTCCGCCGGTCTGTATTACTTCCAGTATCCCTTCAACATAATACAGATTTGCGCCGGCATGGACTGTGATTGCAATCTGCTCTGTCATTTCTTCCTCAGCTGATTGTTCCTCCTGCTCTGTAATCAATGTGCTGTCATCTGCCAGAACCTTTTCGCATAGCAGAGTACAGAGAAAAACGCAGAAACACAGGATCAGAAAAATGATCTTATCATATGTACACCTTATTTTATAAATAAAAACACCTCCCCGACAGAGTTATCCCACACAATATCCCTACTCCAGAGCGTTGTATTCCGCATTGTCCACCGGTTCGCACCACTCGTTGAAGGTCTCTTCACCGGGAACCTCTACCGCAATATGGGCGAACCAGCTGTCCTTCTTGGCTCCGTGCCAGTGTTTTACTTCCGCCGGAATAGTAATAACCATTCCAGGCTTCAGGCTGACGGCTTCTTTACCCTCTTCCTGATACCACCCCTCTCCTGCCGTGCAGATGAGAAGCTGTCCGCCGCCGGATTTCGCATGATGGATATGCCAGTTGTTGCGGCATCCCGGCTCAAAGGTAACGTTTGCCAGAAACACCGGACATTTGCCTGCTTCCGTCAGCGGATTCAGGTAGGAATTGCCGATGAAATACTGCTCATAGGCAGTGTTGGCGTTACCCAGCCCGAAAATATTTTCTCTATTAAATTGTTCTTTGTCATAAATTCTCATGAGTTTTACTCCTCCAGTATTTTTTCTGATATCCGTATGTCAGCCTGTATGTACGACAGGCATGACTTTCAGTTTATTTTTATCCAGCGTCAGAGTACAAGACCTCTTTGTACACCGACGCTATCCATTCACGAAGCATTTCCGACCAATCCGTACTGCTGTCTGCAACAACCCCCAGCGCTTCTCTTACATCTGCTCCCGGACAGATCCGGGCGATATCCCGTCTGAAATCGCAGGCCACTCCGCCGCAGTGAGAATAAAACGGCAGAATAATTTTCCCGGACAGATCATTTCTGGCCAGCCATGAAGCCAGCGGGGGCGCTATCGTTCCGCACCAGTTTGGGGACCCTGCAAAAATCACCTGATAGGGCTTCGGATTACTGCTGCCCGGAAGCAGACGGGGACGGTACTCTGTCTGCACTTCTTTTCTGACCTGATCCAGAAGTTCCGGAAACGCCATGGGATATGGCTGCCAGGGGTAGATCTCACACCAGTCGCCGCCGGTCGCAACACAGATCTCCTGCGCGATCCGATGAGTATTACCGGAATAGGAATACGATATGATCAGCGGACGGTTTGTGACATCTGTCTTCTGATGCTTCTTTATGATTCCATTACCCATTCTTTTTCCGGCCTTTCCACTATCTGACATATACACTATTCTGCATCCTTCCCAAAAGACATGCATTTGCCGATAACGTCTCCGGTGCGTAAATATTCATAAGTAGGCATTTCAAAAAGTACCGGTTTGAGAACGCGATAATCGATCTTGCCGGCCTCGTTCAACACCCGCTCTTCGGCATAGGTTGCATCGATGGTGCAGATAAAACTCTCAAAGCCTTTGGTTTCATAGATATCCTCTACACTGCAGACCATGGTCACCGGCGCCTGAGAGATCATCGGCACGCCCGCATCGTCCACCACATAATCAAACAATGCAGATTTATCCGCCTTACTGCCGCTGACACAGCCGGAACGGTCCGCTCTGGACAACAGTCCCTCATCCACAATGTTGATAGAAAGCTTTTTGCTTTCTCTGATGCCTTTATTGGTATAGTGAGCTACGGCAAGGCTGACCATCACATGATCGTGACCGATAATACCCACATGACCGGCCAGCAGCCAGTTTGGTCTGCCGTCCACCATTGTTCCCACAACCACAAGAGGCATGGGATATAATGCCAGCGCATTTCCAATATTCTTTTTCATGATCAATTACCTCCAACTTTATTTTTATTAACTGTATTTTTTCTTTTAACAGAATTCTTTCTGTCCTGTTTTCCGATTTTCTTCATCATATAATAGCCCAGAAAAACAAACGTCCCCATCATAACCAGATAATCCAGATAAAACAGCGGAACCGGCTCGCTGAAATCCAGAAATACAAACTGAGTGCGCACCAGCATACAGGTAAGCATACCCCGCCGAAAAAAAACTGTCATTCCGTACACAGCGCTTCCCATCAGTCCCAGCATAGCCAGAAACAAAAGCAGGGTGAACGAGCATTCCTTTCTCTTCTCAGTAAAACTATCTGTCCGTCACTGTTATTTCAACCGGTTTCCAAGGCTGTACGCCTGCTGGGGATACCGGGAATGCTGTGTCATGGAAGGCGTACCGCAGCCATAACCCAGCACCATTCCCATGTCTGTCAGATTCAGATAGCGCACCAGCGTTTTATAATGAGCTTCCAGCGCCTCAAAAGTCCAGTCATCGCTGTTCCAGGCTGCCGCCAGCAGCGCGGATTTCATGTGTTTGCGCTGGATGGAACTGTTGAACGCACAGAAACGGTCGATCATGGTTTTCAACTGGGCCGACATTCCGTAATAGTACAGCGGTGTGACAAACACCAACATGTCGGCGGCAAGGATCGTTTCGCGGATGGTCTCCACGTCATCCTTCTGTACGCAGGGTCCCTCATATCCACAGTGAATGCAGCCTGTACAGGGATGGATATCTGCCCGGGCTGTATCCACGATCTCCACGCTGTGCCCGGCCTCCTCCGCACCCTGCCTGAAACACTCCGCCAGCAGATTGGAGGAACCATTTTTGTTGGGACTTCCCTCTAAAATAACGATTTTCATTTGAATGCTCCTTACCCTTCCATTAATCTGTCAATAATTCCCTGCACACGTTCAGCGCGTTAAACAGGCGCGGAATCCCCATATAGCCGCTTGCGTGAACCAGCGCGCAGACTACTTCTTCTCTGGTATCACCTGCTTTCAGCGCGCCCTCCACATGGCTTTTGACCTGCGCTTCCGCACCGCCCAGCGCAGCAAGCAGCACAACAGTGAGCAGTTCGCGGGTCTTGCCGTCCAGTCCGGAACGGGTGTTAAAATCGCCGAAACAGAGTTCTGTCAGAAAACGGGGCACTGCCTGAGCGAAATCACCAGGCAGCCAGGTATAGCGGTCGGCGATCTCTGTGCCATAGAGAGGATTCTGGATATCCAGACCTTTCCGGTAACGTTCATCCTCGCTTTCGCCGGTCAGTGTCTTCTGAGAAGGCAGCGGCAGCTGAATACCGTTTCCTTCAAACACCTCATTCATGACGCCGATGGCGTTAAGTGTCCTGGGAAAACCGATAAACGGCGCACACTGATAAACCGCCTCCCGTATCTCTACAGGCGTACATCCGGCATTCAGACTGGCCTGCACATGAGCTTTCAGCTGGGGAAGTGTGCTCAGGGTTGTCAGCACTGTGACAGTGACCAGCTCTCGCATACGGTTGTCAAGACTTCCTGTGTAGCACACATCTCCAAAGATATAGCCCTGTAGGATCTGCATAAATCCGCCGTCGGTTCCTTCGTCGCCTGCGGCGTGGCTGTGAAAAAGTTCCTGCATTTTCTGTTCGGTCCGTTCTTTTCTGTCCATTCTAATTTCCTCCTGATTATTCATTAAATACTTCAATCGTTCTTCTCATTGTTGCTGTAGTCTTCCACTTCGACAGTCAGCGGCAACATTTCATAGAGAGAATCAGCCGCGCTGCCGTCGTTCAGGATATAAACTGCTGTATTTTCTCCGAACTGCACGGAAATCTGACGTTGTTCAGCTGTGGAAACATCTGATTCCGTTTCTTTCTGCCGGGAATATCCCAGATCACTCGCCCATGACCGGATCGCGTCTTCAGAAGATGACGCGTCTTCCTCATAGCAGTCAAAAATATTATCGGAAATAACAGTCTCCGGCGAAGCTTCTGCAATCTGCTCTACGCTGTTTGCCAGTCCGCCTGTGCCATGGGAACAGAACAGATACACATCTTTGCCGGAAAGATCGTTGTCTTCCAGAAAACTCAGAAGCGCCATAGGGACTCCGTACCACCAGTTGGGATACCCCAGAAAAACTGTTTCATACTGTTCCAGACCGCTTACGTTTTCCTCAAGCTCCGGACGGGCGTTGTTGCCCCGTTCCTCATTGGCCCGTTCCAGACAGGCATCCCAGTCCGCCGGATACGGATCCGTTACCTTAATGGAAAACAGGTCGCCGCCGGTTTCTTCCTGTACCCATCCCGCCAGCTGTCCTACGTTTCCCGGCTCCGTCACACTGGGAGAGGTCACCGCATCTACCGTCTCATCAATCACAGCATTCTCGGCCCAGGTAAAATAAGCGATAAGAATATCCGACTGCGCTTCCGTATTCTGCTCTGCGGCTTCCTCTGCCTGTGATTCCAGTGCCGCCTGAATCCCCACCAGTTCCTCTGACGCCTGTACGTTTTGTGCCGGCATTCCGGCAGATACTGCCACAGCCAGCGTCAGACATGCCGCATACATTTTTTCCACATATTTTCACCTCTCATTCTGATATTTACTTACATCTTTCGGTTTCTGAATTTATTATAATGCACTCTCTAATCAATATCTAATACCTATTTCAAATTCTTATCCATACATTTTATGAATGATTTGTTATTTCCCTTCGACCCCCTTCGGCCCCTTTGGACTCCTCCGGACCTCCTCTGGGCGCGCTTCCGCGCAGCTCACGGCTAATGCCGCTCTCTGTCCGTTGTCCGGCAAATATCCGCTCATGCAAACATGGCGGCTGCTTGCAGTCGTATCGCACAAAAGACCTCCGGGAAATTTCCCGGAGGTCTTTGATAACAGCCTGTTATTCAATTATTGCTCTCAGCAGATTGATCTCCTGAATAAACAGAGAGGTCGCCGGAGAAAAAATCTTGTTTTTCTTCCATACCAGTACACTGTGCGTCACCCGCCGCGGCTCCAGAGGAATAAAACGCAGACGGGGATCGCTGCGGATTGCCAGCGCTCCGTCCATACAGAACGCGCAGCCAAGTCCCTCCGCCACCATCAATGCGGCGTTGGAAAGCAGCGTATAAAACAGTGGGATCGTAAGTTCTTTTTCATCCCGCCCAAGCCAGTGAAGAATCTCCACACGGATGTTGTCCCGCAGCGGCAGGATAAGAGGGTACGGAGCAACATCATCCGCCGTAAGAGATTCTTTTTCCGTCAGCGGATGGTCGTCCCGTACCAGAAGTCCCCAGGTATCCTGCTGGGACAGACGGACATAATCAAATTTTGTCACATCAACCGGTTCCAGCAGCAATCCGATATCTACCAGTCCTTTGTCCAGACGGTCTTTGATGTTATCTACCGTTTCATTATAAAGTGTGAATTGCACCGCCGGGTATTTCCCGGAAAACTCCTTGATCAGCCTGGCCAGCGTCTGGCTTCCGACCGTCTCGGACGCGCCGATCACAACCATTCCGCTGATATTGTTTTGCCGCTCCACGAAAGATTTTTCCAGCCGGTCCGCCAGCTCAACGATCTCCTGCGCCCGCTGCCGGAAAAAGATACCGTCATCGGTCAGTGTCAGGCCGTTTTTGCCGCGAAGCATCAGAGTCACGCCCAGTTCACGCTCCAGGTCCATCATCTGCCGGCTCAGCGTTGGCTGAGTCACATGCAGGATATCTGCCGCTTTTGTAATATTCTCTTCCTGTGCCGCCGCCAGAAAATAGCGAAGTGTACGAAGTTCCAAAATTGCACCTCCCGGGAATCTGTTTATAATTGCCTGCTTGTTGCTGTCATCATATCACAGGAATCCCCTTCCTGCTGTTTTATATGATTTTTCTACCTCAAATAATATTTATTCCACAGAATAAGAAAGCGGCAGAAGTTCTTTTGCTCTGATTTTTTTAAGTTCTCCGTGTACAGACACAATGACATCTCAGCTTCATTGATTTGTCCTGCATCAATCATATTCAGAAAATCTTTTAAATTTTTTCCAGATACTTCATACTTGTTTACTTTTTCTAATTCAACAGAAGCATACTTTTTTCCAAACGCTAAAGAAAATAATATTCTTACCATTTCCTTTATCATTCGCATAATATAATCTTTTTCATCAGTAAAATACAATGTTTTCATCTCCCCAAGTTAGGATTTATCTTGCCGATATAAGGGCTTCTATTTTCTGAATGTACTCAGAAGCATGGTTTATACTTAGATCCCCGTGATAATATCCCGGCAAAATTTCCAATGTTGCGTTTGGGATTTGTTCACACAGAATTTCAGCAGATTTCTTCACAATACCTGGTTCTTTGCTTCCTGCCAATATAAGGACCTTCGCCATCGATTCTTTTACACTTTCTTTAAGTCTATAATCAGAATTAGCTTTTAGAAATGCGGTCATATTCTCTTTTGATATTGCGGCGCTGTCTCTATAATAATCCTCAAATAGGCTGTCCCTGATATGCAGTGCTTTAAACTGCAATCGCGCAAACCATTGTTTTTTTACAAGCGGATAACATATTGAAAAAAATGGTCGGACACATGCGTATAATGTTTTCATTGGTATGACAAGTGTACTTTCAATAATTGCATATTTACAGATATCTTTCCTCTTTGCAAGTATCTCCGTAAGAATCTGCCCTCCGAGAGAAAGTCCGCAAATCATAAAAATATTTCCGTGAAAGTTCTCGTCAACATAATTAATAATCTCATCGGCATTATTCTCAATTGACGTAAAATCCGTATCGCTCCCATTATGCCCGTCAAGGATGGGAATGATAATGTGGAATCTCTCCTGAAGCCGTTCTGCTTCATCATAATAATTCCATGGAGCCAATCCGCCGCCGTGCAGGAAAATAACCGTTTCATTTTGTGTTGATCCATACTCAACAAATTTCATTTGTATCGCCCCGCCGATCCCAGTTTATTTCTAAAAATCTTCAGGCAAAGAGGCCCTTTCCACTCCTGCTCACTGAATTGTCGCTCTCGCGATTTTAGATTTGACTATTTATAAAATATAATATATCCGGCTTCTGTTGGGTGGTCTACAATTAGACTGTTGTGTTCTTTTAATACATTAATCGCAATAACCAAATCAGCTCCCGCAGCAATAAAATTTACCATCATAGTAAGCAAAGATATCGTACCCGGATATATAAAAACGAAGAGTATACTGCTCAAACCTAATACTACAAAAGGTGTCAAAACGCCGATCAGATATTGTTTCTTTTTCAATGCTACCTTACAAGCGCAGCTTGGCATCATGGCATTGATATTAAAACGAACCACATCCCAGCCTTTACTACTTGCTATCGCCCATCCGATACCATGTAGTAATTCATGTATCACGACTGAAACAGCAATAATCACGATGAACATAATATAAAATGAAAGCCCTCCCACTTCAGACAAATGTGCCCTTTCGATAAGTAAGAAACGATACAGAAGACCCAGAATTACTACAAACGGAAGAGCATAAAGAACTCCTAAAATCATTGCTTTCCCGGAAGAAATTGTAACGTCTTTTTCTTTGTATCCCTTTTCATGTAATTTTCTTTTCATTTTTTCGAATTCTTCATTATGATTACTCATCAAACGCCCTTCTCCTTTCTAATTTGCAGTATTCTTTATTTATACTTTTATCTCAGCAGGTTAATCTCTTCCTGCAGTTTTTCCAAAAATCTTCCCGCGTGTGCCCCGTCCATCTGCGTGTGATGGAACTGGAAAGAGACGGACAGATAATACCGAAACCATTTCTTTTTGTATCTGCCCCAGATGATGAACGGATTATTGAAAATACCACTGTTCATGCCAACAGCTCCGTCGATTTCTGTATCTATAATAGCAGATGTACCGATGACCATACTGTTTTCGGATAAGTCCCTGTCCTGACAGCTTGCGGCAACCTGTACCGTATATTTCAGATACTCCTCGTTGAATTGATTTAACTCGGCGTTATAGGAAAGGTCGCAGGAGCTGACCTCACCCTCTTTGTTTTTCACAATGGTATTGACCGCTATGGTATCATACTGTATGAGTTTATCGCCCACCGGCAGGATATAAAACTCCTTTATTCCCGCAGCGGCTCTGCCGATACAGTAATCGAGCAGCATATTAAATTTCAGGCTTCTTTTCCTACTGACCTTTATCAGATTGGTCACATCAAAGGTCTTGAAAAAAGTTACCATTGGATTGGGTGTTTTCATCCAAAGCGCATACGCCGCAGCCCTTGTAGTATCTTTGGGATCAACTTCTTTTGGCATACTAACCTCCGATTACTCCGCTTTCCTCATTGGGATTGCCTTTTCCACGGATTGCTATGTAATTCATTTTCGGAATCTCTATAATACCGGGCTTGTTCTTCGGCATATAAAATTCCTTGTATTCTTTCTTGTAGTCAAAAGCCATTTTATTCGCCTCCTTATCAACCAAATATGTTATCACATACATCTTCCATCTCGATAACTTAGGATTTGTACTCTTACAATAAGCTTCCTTTTAATCCTTTTTTGAAAACTAATACAGATCTTTCAGTTCCTAAAAATGACATAGTTATAAGACGATAACTCTGTTTTTCCATTTCTACTATCTGTTTATCTATTTTATCAGTTACATTTTCCGTCGTAATACCTTCGATTAATACGGTTTTGTACATGTATTTATACCTCCACAACTTCCGATTTGCCACTCTACAACTTAAGATTTGCTAATTTATGTATTCAATCCTTTCAGGTTCTCCAAAGCCACCAAATTATGTTCGAGAATTGCCCCAACAGTCGGGCAGGTTTCTAACTCAGAACAGTCCCCGCAGATGGAAACGCCTTTATTTAACGCACACTTCCGAATCCCGCACAGGCTGTCGCAAAATACCGTTTTTACTCGGTTCATACGGCAGCCCTCACAGTTAATATGTTCCGGCAGAATAGGGGCGTTATTCAGCTCCGCCCACAGCTTCGCCGTTTTCTCCCGCAAAGGCTGATCGTCATTGATGGTCGCTATGTATGCGCCGCATTTTTCGCAGTCCAATCCGCAGTATCCGATCATATCTTTCATAGGTCATTTGCCTCCTAAAGCTTTTCTTATATCCGCAACAAACTGTGCCTGTTGCTTTTTCAAATATAATTTCACAAATGGTTTCAGCAGCCATTTCTTTGCTTCCACCCGCTCCGTAAAATCTATCTCTGTTTCATCGCCTTTTGCACTGAAAATGCCAGTCCAATGACCTGTCATATTGCTGTTTTCCATATCAAATTCCCATCGTCTGTATGGCTCA
>DSLMC04103__coassemble_774_pt1 | contig 18758 bp, 17 predicted proteins | sample DSLMC04103__metabat2_low_PE_036 | metagenome-assembled genome bin DSLMC04103
GTGTGAGTCACACCTGCCCCTGTTTAAGACTATCTATTTCCCGATAGCCCCTTTTTATTAACTGGAGCATACGGGATTCGAACCCGTGACCTCCACACTGCCAGTGTGGCGCGCTCCCAGCTGCGCTAATGCCCCGTAAGGACAGTATAGCACAGATATGAGGAAATAAAAAGATTTAATTTTTAAAACATTTCAAAAAATCTCACATCATCCCCGCAAACACCGAGGCGCCGATCACTGTACAAAGTCCGCACACCACAATGGCAAGGCTGCTCATGGCGCCTTCCACTTCTCCCATTTCCATAGCCCTGGCAGTTCCCACCGCATGTGCCGCAGTCCCGATCGCCAGCCCTCTGGAAACGGCGTACCGGATTTTGAAGATCTTACAGATTGTTTCCGCCGTCATATTTCCGAGAACGCCGGTGATAATGATCACGGCTACAGATATGGTCACATATCCGCCCAGTTCTTCTGATACGCCCATTCCGATAGCAGTTGTGATAGACTTCGGAAGCAGGGTGACATATTCTTTATGGCTCAGACCGAACAGAACCGCCATGGCAAAAACAGAGCCGAGACTTGCCAGTACCCCCGAAAAGATACCCGCCATGATAGCCGCAAAATTCTTTTTCAGTACTTCCATCTGCAGATACAGAGGGATCGCCAGGCTCACCGTGGCCGGCGTAAGCAGATAACTCAGATACTGCGCGCTTTCGTTATAACTCTCATAGTCCACATGAAATACAGCCAGAAAAAGGATTACCAGCAGGATGGAGATCAGAAGCGGATTCAGTATCGCCAGTTTCCATTTTTTCTTCGCGGCAAGTCCGATCTCATAGGCCAGGAGGCTGATCACGATACCCACCGTTGCGGAATTTACTATCAGTTTATCCATGTTTTTTCTCCTTCCCTTTTCTGTCCAGAAGGAAGTCTGTGACTTTTCCGGTTACGATCATCACGACGAAGGTGGAAACCACGGTAATCACCACAAGGGGCAGAAGAAAAGTCTTCAGCTGGCCCCAGGAAGTCATAAGCCCCACGCCTGCCGGAATAAACATCAGCGGCATGATCTCGATCATAAATTCTCCCACATCTTTTACATGTTCCACTTTGATCGCTCTGGTCATTAAAAGCGCCAGCATCAGTACCAGTCCGTAGATGCTTCCGGGAATGGGAAGCGGTATGAAATATTTCAGGACTTCTCCCGCGCATGTCACGCCAAGTATAATGCCGAATTGTCTCATATACTGCACATCTGTATCCTCCCTTTGTATGCTGACGCCGATCTTCCTATACGTCTATATTCTCCACATCCGAATCAGTTGTAATACGCCCGCTTTTTGGTCTGACCATTTTGTCTTCTGGTATGTCCAATATTCAGATTATACCATACATTATTTTCTCTGCACAATAGAAAAACTGCCCTATAACAGGCAGTTTTTCCAGATAAAAATAGAAGGATTCCATAAAAATATTTTTATTCACCCATATCCTTCGCGCATTGTTTCAGTTTTTCCCTGATAGGAAGATGGTATGGACATCTTGTCTCACACTCGCCGCATCCGATGCAGGCGGACGCTTTCACCTTCAGGGTACTGTAGCGGGATTTTCCCCATTCCGCCAGATTATATCTCTGAAGATATCCCGCAAACAGGAATACACTGGGAATATCGATCCCCACTGTGCAGGGCGCGCAGTAATTGCAGCGGCGGCAGAAATCCGTCCCCAGCTGTCCGCGTACATTTTCGATCCGCTCCTGCTCCTCTTCGGAGAGAGGCGCTGTATTTTCACACGCCGCAATATTCGTCTCCAGTTCAGATATCTCCGCCATTCCCGGAATCACTACCGTCATATCCGGATTGGAGCAGACATAGCGCAGCGCCAGAGAGGAATCTTCTATGGCGCCGCCCGCCAGCGGCTTCATGGCGATAAAACCGATATTTTTTTCCGCGCAGCGTCTGATCAGTTCTTCTCCCTGGCTTTCCACAATGTTATACGGGAACATTACCGTTTCCACCCAGTCAAGTTCAAGAGCCTTCTCAAAAACAGCAGTGGAATGAGCCGTGATCCCGATATGTCCGATCTTTCCGGCGTCTTTTGCTTCCATGAGCGCCTCCAGGGCCCCGCCTTTTCCCGTTACCTGTTCCAGCTGATCCATGTTGGGATTATGCACCTGGTAAAGATCGATATAGTCTGTGCGCAAATTCCGGAGACTTGTCTCAATATCCGAAGCCATGGCTTCTTTCGTTCTGGACATGGATTTTGTCGCCAGAACGAATTTATCTCTCAGCCCATCCAGGCCATAACCGATATATTCCTCGCTGACAGTATAGCCCCTGGCCGTATCGACATAATTGATGCCCTGCTCCGCCATCTTCTTCAGGAGCAGTTTTGTTCCCTCTGCGTCGATTCTCTGAATGGGAATCCCGCCGAATCCCATTCTGGAAATACGCAGTCCTGTTTTTCCCAGCGTTCTGTATTCCATATTTCCTCCTTATCTGCGCACAGTCTGGACTGTACGCCAGCATCGTTGTACAAGGGGCAATACGCTCCAAACCTTGTACATCGATGCTATCTTTGAAACAATTATAAATCACCAGCCCTTTCCTGTCCATGTTTCACATACCAGAAAATAGCCGGATGCCCCGGTACAGAAACAGCCGCCGGAAATCCGGCGGCTGAACCATATCCATATATCTTATACACGGGACAGATATTCACCTGTTCTTGTATCGATCTTTAACTTATCGCCCTGGTTTACGAAGAGGGGAACCATAACCTGTGCTCCTGTCTCTACGATTGCCGGCTTGGTTGCGCCCTGTGCGGTATTGCCTGCGAATCCGGGCTCGGTCTCTGTAACTTCCAGCTCTACGAACAGAGGGGGTTCGATGGCGAATACGTTGCCGTTGTAGGAGCAGACCTTTACGACGTCGTTCTCTTTTACGAATTTAAGAGAATCGCCGACCTGCTCTGCTGTAAGAGCAATCTGATCGTAAGTTTCTGTATTCATGAAGTTGTAAAGCTCGCCGTCATTATACAGATAGCTCATATCCACACGGTCGATACGTGCCTGGGGGAACTTCTCCGTAGGACGGAAAGATTTCTCCAGTACAGCTCCTGTAATGATATTTTTATATTTTGTTCTGACAAATGCAGCGCCCTTTCCAGGTTTTACATGCTGAAATTCAACAATCTGACATACATTTCCATCAATTTCAAGTGTGATGCCGTTTTTGAAATCACCTGCTGAAATCATAGTTTATTTCCTCCTTCTTGTACTGTTCACTGTCTTTCATTCTATAATACCGCGGAATATTTTTCAACTGTTTTTTTCATATGCCGCCAATTTCTCTTCTATTTCCTGAATCAGGCCGTCGAAGCTCTTTACTCCGGTGATGACCTGGATATCTGCGTATTTGCTGTATACCGGATCTCTCTGCTTCAGAAGTCTGCGTATTTTCTCATCTCTGTCGTCTCCGTCAAGAAGCGGATCCTTCCTGGATCCTTCCAGCCTTTCTTTCAGTGTCTCAAAAGAACCCTTGATGTAAACCACTGTTCCCAGTTCTTTCAGAAGCTTCTGGTTCTGCTCCTGAAGGGGCACTCCTGCGCCGAGAGAGATGACCTTTCTCTCGGTATCCTCAAGGAGCTCTTTCAGAGCGACTGTTTCCAGCGCCCTGTAAAAAGGCTCTCCGAATCTTTCAAAAACTTCTCTCATGGAAAGATTTGTTTTGCTGATGATCATTTTTTCCAGATCTGTAAAGGGAAGCCCCAGATCTTTGGACAGCCGTTTCCCCACTCTCGTTTTGCCTGAACCCATAAAACCGATCAGAACCACATGGTTCATAAAGTCCCCTCCTCTTTTCTGTAGAAATAAAGTACGATCTTTTCCAGATAGCGTTTCAGAACGATCTGGATCTCTTCTTTCGGATGAATCGGCTTTACCAGAATATTTCGGATCCCCGCTCTTTTTGCCCCGTAAATATCTGTAAACAGCTGATCTCCGATAAAAATGGTATTGGAACGGTCCGTTCCCAGTAGTTCCATAGCCCGCTCGTACCCCCCTACGGCAGGCTTGTGAGCATTTTCTATAAACTGCTCTCCTATTCTGTCGTTAAAAGAAGCCACTCTCCCGATCTGGTTATTAGATAAAAAGCAGCTTCTGAATCCAATCCGGCGAAGCTTCTCAAACAGCTCCACCGCACGTTTATCCGCCGGCGCCCCGTGGGGCACCAGCGTATTGTCAATATCAAACAGAAGTCCTCTGTATCCCTCCCTGTACAGCTTCTCATAATCTATATCATAGGCGGAATCCAGATACTCGTCCGGAAAAAAACAACGAAACATTCTTTTCTCCTGTCAGTCCTCAGCGTTCACTCAGCGGAACATATTCCGCAGAATCCAGGACGTTTTTGTATGCGGGACGGATGATCTTATCCGTATTGATAAGCTCTTCCATCCTGTGGGCGCTCCAGCCGACGATACGGGCAACCGCGAACATCGGAGTATAGAGTTCCAGCGGAAGATCAAGCATACTGTATACGAAACCGCTGTAGAAGTCTACATTGGCGCTGACGCCTTTGTAGATGCGGCGCTCTTCGGCGATCACTTCCGGTGCGAGCCTCTCTACCAGAGAGTAGAGACGGTAATCCTTCATCCGTCCTTTTTCTTTCGCCAGACTCTCCACAAAACTCTTCAGCACTTCGGCCCTGGGATCGGAAACAGAATAGATCGCGTGTCCCATACCGTAGATCAGGCCGCTGCGGTCGAACGCTTCCTTGTGGAGCAGCTTCTTCAGATATGCTCTCACCTCGTCCTCATCATCCCAGTTATGTACCGCGTGCTTCATATCGTTAAACATACGGATAACTTTAATATTCGCGCCGCCGTGCTTCGGTCCTTTTAAGGATCCCAGCGCCGCCGCGATCGTGGAATAGGTATCTGTTCCTGAAGACGAAACCACATGTGTCGTGAAGGTGGAGTTATTACCTCCGCCATGCTCCATATGCAGGATCAGGGCCAGATCCAGGATCTTGGCCTCGAGATCGGTATACTTCTTGTCCGGTCTCAGGATCCTGAGGATGTTTTCCGCTGTGGAAAGTTCTTTTTTGGGATTGTGTATGTACATACTCTTCCCTTTGATGTAATGGTTGTAAGCCTGATATCCGTAAACAGATAAAAGAGGAAAAACACTGATCAGGTTCAGACACTGACGGAGAACGTTGGGAAGTGAGATATCCTCCGGATTATTATCGTAAGAATACAGCGTCAGCACGCTTCTGGAAAGAGCGTTCATAATATCCCTGCCCGGCGCTTTCATCACTACGTCGCGGACGAAATTCCTGGGAAGGGAGCGCTGATTGGCCAGAAGATGGGTAAAATCCTCCAGCTGTTTCTTATTCGGCAGTACTCCGAAAAGAAGAAGATATGTCGTCTCTTCAAATCCGAAGCGGTTGTCCCGCACAAATCCTGCTGTCAGATCCTTGATGTTGTAGCCTCTGTAATACAGACTGCCCGCGCAGGGAACTTCTTTGCCGTCCACTACTTTTACAGCCTGCACGTTCGATACCTGCGTAAGTCCTGCAAGGACGCCCTTACCGTTTATATCACGCAGACCTCTTTTTACATCATACTTTCCGTATAAAGATAAGTCGATCGTTGTATGATCTTTACAGATCTGTGTAAGTTTTTCAATTTCCGGTGTTACTTTTGTGTTAAATCCTGTCATTTCTACATTCTCCTTTCAATTATATCTTCTGATCGATCAAGGTCCCTCCTCATCCCTTTTTCTCTTATTCAGCGGCAGACTCATAAACAAATGGCCGCCGCCTGTATTATAGTATACCATTTTCTTCAATTTAAGTCTATATCAGAAAACCGTCACATATCCAAAAGCGTCTGACAACAGAAAACGGTAAATTTTTTTTATTCAACTCTTTTCAACTTTACCACTTTCGTGTATAATAGTCCCGGAGGCTGACGAAGTCAGCGTTTAATTATTGGATGAGGAGGAATTATTATGTCTTACACTGATGAGGTCTACGAGAGAGTCGTAGCACAGAACCCAGGCGAACCGGAATTCCATCAGGCAGTGAAGGAAGTTCTGGATTCCCTGAAGGTAGTAATTGACAAGAATGAAGAAGAATACCGTAAACTGGCTGTTCTTGAGCGTCTGGTAGAGCCGGAGAGAATCATTTCCTTCCGTGTTCCGTGGACAGATGACAACGGCAACGTTCAGGTAAACAAAGGTTACCGCGTGCAGTTCAACAGTGCCATCGGACCGTACAAGGGCGGTCTTCGTTTCCATCCCTCAGTAAATCAGAGCATTCTGAAATTCCTGGGATTTGAGCAGATCTTCAAAAACTCCCTTACCGGTCTTCCCATCGGCGGCGGCAAGGGCGGTTCCAACTTTGATCCCAAAGGCAAATCCGACAGAGAAGTTATGGCGTTCTGTCAGAGCTTTATGACAGAGCTGTGCAAGTATATCGGCGCAGACACAGACGTTCCCGCAGGTGATATCGGCGTCGGCGGCCGCGAGATCGGCTACCTTTACGGACAGTACAAGCGCATCCGCAATCTCAGCGAAGGCGTTCTTACCGGCAAGGGCTTAAGCTTCGGCGGTTCCCTGATCCGTACACAGGCTACAGGTTACGGCGTTGTATACATCCTCAACGAGCTGATGAACGCTCACAACGATTCTCTTGAAGGCAAGACAGTGATCGTTACCGGTTCCGGTAATGTTGCCATCTACGCTGTTGAGAAGGCAACACAGCTTGGCGCCAAAGTTGTGGCAATGTGCGACTCCAACGGATACATCCACGATCCCAACGGCATCAACCTTGACATTGTAAAAGACATCAAGGAAGTAAAACGCGGCCGTATCAAAGAATACGCCGACCGTGTTGAAGGAGCCACCTACACAGACGGCACAGGCATCTGGAACATCAAATGCGACGTATATCTTCCCTGTGCTACCCAGAACGAGCTTGATCTCGACGCAGTGAAGACACTGAAAGCCAACGGCTGCAAATATATCGTAGAGGGTGCGAACATGCCTACTACTCTGGACGCTACCGAATACGCCATGGAGAACGGAATCCTGTTCCTGCCGGGCAAAGCTTCCAACGCCGGCGGCGTAGCTACTTCCGCTCTGGAGATGAGCCAGAACTCCATGAGACTTTCCTGGAGCGCAGAGGAAGTTGACGAGAAGCTTCAGAATATCATGAAAAACATCTACAGCAAGATTTCCGAGGCTGCAGAACGCTACGACATGAAAGACAACTTTGTTGTCGGAGCCAACATCGCAGCATTCGAGAAAGTTGTAGACGCTATGAAAGCTCAGGGTATCGTATAATATCCGAAGATCATAAGACTCAGACGCCGGAATACTGTTCTCCGGCGTCTGTTTTATTCTGCTATGTTCTGAGGAAATTCCGCATGGTTTTCAGCGCGTTCTTTTCCAGCCTGCTGACCTGCGCCTGGGAGATCCCCACTTCCTCCGCCACTTCCATCTGGGTTTTTCCTTCGTAAAAACGCATTTCTATGATGTGTCTCTCCCTGTCCGTAAGCCGGTGCATGGCTTCCCGCAGCGAAAGATTCTCGATCCAGTGTTCTTCCCGGTTCTTTTTATCGCTGATCTGATCCATTACATAAAGAGTATCACCCCCTTCGGAATAGACGGGTTCAAAAAGACTTACCGGATTCTGAATTGCGTCCATGGCATAGACGATAAGTTCTTTTCCGATCCCGATCTCCTCTGCTATCTCCGCCAGCGTAGGTTCCTTCAGATGTTCCTTCGTGTATTTTTCCCTGGCGTAGATTGCCTTGTAGGCGATATCCCGGAGCGAACGGCTTACCCGGATACTGTTGTTGTCTCTCAGATATCTTCTGATCTCTCCGATGATCATGGGGACGGCGTAGGTGGAAAACTTCACATTTAGCGTGGTGTCAAAATTATCCACCGCTTTCATAAGGCCTATACATCCGATCTGAAAAAGATCATCCGCGTTCTCACTGCTGCTCTGAAAACGCTTGATAACACTTAATACCAGCCGGAGATTGCCCTTGATGTACAGTTCCCTGGCCTCCATGTCCCCTTCCCTGATCCTTCGGAAAAGTTCTTCTTTTTCTTCAGGTTTAAGAACAGGAAGTTTTGATGTATTGACTCCGCAGATTTCTACTTTATTAAGCGCCATCGAAATATCCTCCTTCACTCTTTCTTCAGCAGCTTTACACTAAAAATCATTCTCAGAGTGAAGGTGAAATATACTTTTTACGGAAAAATATAAAAAATATAAGCCCTTGACAAATTTACAGCAGGCGCTCTCTGCGGAGGAATTTATCTTCCTGGATCTCCACCAGGATAATATCTTCCCCGATCTGACAGATACATTTCCAGGGGATCACGTACTCATTTTCTCTTCCCAGAAAGCAGAAAAATCTTCCCGGTCCGGGAACGATCAGAGCAGTGACGCATCCTGTGACACAGTCGAATTCCACATCAGCCGGGCAGCCCAGGCTGCGGCAGGTACAGGTATTGATAACTTCTTTCTGTTTCAGCTCGCACAATCGCATGGCAAAACCTGTTTTTCTTTATAATTATTCAAAAAAGAGCGGAATATACATCAGGATTTGTTGACATAAAAATAAAAATTATAGTATAATGTGCCCATAAAAGGGGAGAAAGGGGAGACCACTATGAAATGCCCGTTTTGCGGCCAGGAAAACATCCGGGTTGTGGATTCCAGACCGGTGGAGGATACCAATTCCATCCGCAGAAGAAGGATGTGTGAATCCTGCGGAAAGCGTTTTACCACCTACGAAAAAGTAGAGACAATCCCGCTCAGCGTGATCAAGAAGGATCAGAACCGTGAGCAGTATGACAGAAGCAAGATTCAGGACGGAGTTTTAAGGGCCTGCTATAAGCGCCCCATACCCGTGGAAAAGATCGAAACCATGATGGATTCTATTGAAGGCGAAATTTTTGACCGCGCGGACAGGGAGATCTCCAGCAGTGAGATCGGCGAGATCGTGATGTCCCATCTGCAGCATCTGGACGCTGTAGCCTATGTGCGTTTCGCCTCCGTTTACCGTGAATTCAAGGATGTCAGCACCTTTATGGAGGAGCTGAAGAAATTCATGGAACCGTAACACAACTCTTTGATACAGCATATCCGACAAAGAAAAGGCCCTTAATCCAGGGCCTTTTCCAGTTCTTCTATTACGATCTTCAACGCTTTGATCCGGGCGTATTTCTTATCCACAGATTCCAGGATATGCCAGGGCGCATAGGTGGTGCTGGTCTTTTTCAGCATCTCGTTTACCGCGTCCTCGTAAAGATCCCACTTCTCTCTGTTTCTCCAGTCCTCGTCTGTTATCTTCCACTGCTTCTCCGGATTATTCTGACGGTCTGTGAATCTCTCAAGCTGCGTATCCTTATCAATCTGAACCCAGAACTTGATGATCACAGCGCCCCAGTCGTGAAGCTCTTTCTCAAACTCATTCATCTCGTTATAGGCGCGCTTCCAGTCGTTCTCGGAACAGAATCCCTCCAGGCGCTCCACCATAACGCGGCCATACCAGGTGCGGTCAAAAATGGCGATGTGCCCGTCCTTGGGAAGCCTGGTCCAGAAACGCCACAGATAATGGCGGGCTTTCTCATGGGGCTCCGGGCTGGCGATCGGATGAACCTCAAACCCTCTGGGGTCAAGGGCTCCTGTGATCCTCTTGATGTTTCCGCCCTTGCCTGCCGCATCCCATCCTTCATAGGTGATGATCACGGGGACACGCTTCCTGTATACGCGGTTGTGAAGCTCTCTGAGGCGCTTCTGCAGCTCCTTGAGTTCCTTCCGGTACTCTTCCTCTTCGATCACTTTGCCTTCCAGCTCCACATCCTGGAGCTTCGGCATTTTTACCAGAGGAAAAACGTTCTGAAGAATGGGAACAGAATGCATCTGATTCTGCAGGGCCACTTCAATATTGCTCACCAGAGTTTCCAAAACCTGCAGTTCCGCCCATTTTTTATTTTTGGCGTCCACGATATACCAGGGGGAGGTGGACATATTGGTATCCTTAAGATATCTGTCGTATACTTTTTCGCATTTTCCGTAATGCTCATTCTGCCACTGATCAAACTTCTGCACGCGCCACTGGGTATCCTCTCCGGAGAGCAGTCCCTTCATGCGCTTTGCCTGCTCGTCTTTACTGATGTGCATGAAGAATTTCACAACCAGATAACCATTGTCGGTAAGCTGTCTCTCGAAACGCTTGATACTGTCGATACGCTTCTCATAATCTTCCCCGGACAGCCCGTCTTCCAGCACTGCTTTCGTGGTCTCTTCCATCCATCCGGAATCCAGGAAGGTAAATTTACCCTGCTCCGGGATCTGGCGCATATAGCGGTACAGGAAAGGCCGGCGGAGTTCGTCCTCCGTGGGCGCCGACATGGTAGCCACTTTAAAAAATCTTGGGTCGATGTTCTTGATCACCTTTCCGATCATGCTTCCTTTTCCGGCGGAACTCCAGCCTTCAAACAGGACCAGCACCGGAATCTTGTGTTCCTTGATCTTCATCTGCAGTTCATACATCTTGCCTCTCGCCTTGTCCAGCCGCTGGGCGATCTCTTCTTTTTCCGGCATCTCCGGAGGGCTCCAGCTCTTTAACATACACAGCCACCTCATTTCTTCTTTTTCTTTTTTCCAGTTACTATTTTCCCATAGTATACCATGATTATTGGATGATTTCCATAAAAACAACATTCTGTCCAAAAATTCTTTGTAAATTTTTGAGAAAAGCTGTGTATTATCTGTCACTCTATATCAGATGGTGCTTCTGAAACGCTTTCCATATCCCGTCCTCGACTACAGAGGGACAAACATCGTCCGCAACGGCTTTCAGACTTTCGCATCCGTTTTCCATGCAAATGCCCAGCCCTGTTTTTTCCAGCATCTCTTTGTCGTTCATACTGTCTCCGAAACCAATGGAATCCTCCAGTGGGATATGGAAATAATTGCAGACATATTCCACCGCGCTTCCTTTATTGATCTTTCTGTTCATAACCTCGCCATTTACATATTCTCTGTTCCCGCTGTCCTGGATACAGATATAAAAATCATCTTTGAGAGATTCCTGGGATTTTATGAGAGCTTCTGCCGAAGGGCTCATAACCACCATTTTATATGCGGCCTGGTTCCGGTATTCGCTCATTGGATGAATATTCATAGATTTTTCAATCTGCTCTCTCCAGCGAAGAAGTTCGCTTCCCCCGCCGTTTTTTGCACATTTCAGCAGGAACTCTCTGACCCCTTCGTCTGTATACGCCCCGTCTCTGCATTCCAATGTGCGGAAGATCCCGTTTTCTTTAAGGACCTGCATGGCGCTGTTTTTCTGTTTTTCCGTAAGAGGACAATCGTAAATCACTTTTTCTCCCGTCAGAATGTAGGCTCCGGCGCTGGCTGCCACGCCGTCGAAGCCGTAAGTCAGAAGTTCTGACATCATCCCATAGCTTCTTCCCGTACAGAGAAATACAAGGTGGCCTGCCTGCCTTGCTTTTCTCACAGCCTCACAGGCTGTAGCCGGAGGCACATTGCTGCCTGGTTCTGTAAAAGTTCCGTCAATATCCAGAAAAATTATTTTTTGTTTCATTCTGATTACTCCTTTTTCTGTCGTTAGCGTCAGTTTACAGGGGACGCCGCTTTTTTGTAAGGATTATCGCCGCCAGGATACCCGCCAGCAGAGATGTGCCCGCAAAATTAAACCAGATTCCGTTAAGCCCCAGAGGCCACAGAAGCCCTATCAGGATCACCGGAAAAATTAAAGCTGTGGCAAGTGATATCACCGCCGCCTCTTTCGGTCTGTCCACAGCTACCATATAGCTCTGTGTGGCAAAGGAAAACCACCGGGTAATATAAGTAAAGGCAAAAAGGCGGACCGCCGTATGAGCCATCTCCATAAATCCGGCGTCCGGTTCGCTGACAAACATACAGATAACAATATCTGTAAAAAAGAACAGTACGGCGGCTGACAAAAGGGAAACGGCGGCGCTGGCCGTATAGCAGCATTTCTCAATAGAACGGATACGCCCCCTGTTTCCCGCTCCCAGATTATACCCTACTGCCGGTTGGAGAGAATCGCACATTCCATAAAGCAAAGGCTGCACAAATCCGTCCGCATACATCAGGATCCCATATACAGATACAGCCTGGGCTCCTCCCATACGCAGCAGAAGAAAATTCATAAGGATCGAGGTGATCCTTCCCGCAATATTGTTCAGGAAGTTCGGGCTGCCGCAGCTTACAATTTTTTTGATCATCGCCCTGGAAAATTTCGGCCTGCAGAAACGAAGCTGCATTTTTCCTCTGAAAAAAGGATAAAAAGCGATCAGGGTGCAGATGAACATGCCGCTGCAGGTAGCAAGTCCGGCTCCCCAGATCCCCCACCGGAAAATATAGAGAAAGACAAATTCCAAAACTGCGGTCAGAAGAGACATAAAAATGTTCAAAAGCATACTTGCCCGTATTTTCCCGCAGATACGAAGATAATTATCCACGGCAAAAATGATCGTCGTTACCGGAGCGCAGAGGGCGTACACACGCAGATACTGGACAGAAAGCTTCAGAAGCTCACCTTCCGCTCCCATGAGTTTCAGAAGAGGCACGGCCAGAAGAAAGAGAACCGCTCCGATCAGTACGCCGGCTGCTACGATCATAAGACAGGCACAGGTAAAATAATTATCCGCTTCTTTTTCTTCTTTTCTCCCCAGGCTGATAGAGATAGGCACAGCCGATCCTACGCCGACCAGATCCGCCAGAGAAAAGTTAATGATCACAAAAGGCATCGCCAGATTCAGCGCCGCGAAGGGCGTATCTCCTAAAACCTGTCCCACGAGTATACCGTCGATCAACTGGTACAGCGCGGAAGCCAGCATACTGACCGCTCCAGGTACAGACGCAATGAAAAACAGTTTCAGCACCGGAATTTTAGTAAATAAAGTTTTTGAGTCCATAAACATCTCCTTATCTGACGTCTTTATCCAGTATTTCTCTTTGGAATTCTTCTTTCAGATATTCAGTAAACGCTTCCAGCCCGGTAAGAAGCTCCGGTGAAAATTCCTTAAGCGTTCTTTCTACAGCTTTCTCTTCCGCTTCGTACACGCTTTTCAGGATATGCTCCGCATAAAGCTTCCCCTTTTCTGTAAGAAAAATCTGCTTTTCTTTTTTATGCCCTGCGTTTTCCAGTCTGATACGCCCTTCTTTTACATTCTCTCTTACAATCGTGTTGATCGTTGTCCGCGGGATCAGCCATTCCTCACAGATTTCTTTCTGCGTATGCGGCTTTCTGTCATTCAGAACATAAAATAATATCAGGGTATTATCCTTGATTCCCATCTTTCTTGCCGCCATATAATACAGTCCGTCGATCTGGTTCATACAGAGGTTGATTCTGTCAATATATTTCCGGTGTTCCCCCACTGCTCCGTCCTCCTGTAAATCCTTTTTATTCTTTATCCGATCTATATTTGAATACGAATTCGTATTCAGCATTCCCTATTATATTACGAATTCGTATTTGAATCAAGTTAATTTTCGGATTTTTTTCAAATTTTTGTAAGGCGTACCGTCAATCTTGTGTATTTTTGTGTTTTTCCTGTCTTTTGTAAACGGCATGTTAAATGTATCTCAATTCTTCCTGACTCCTATTGAATCTGATTTTTTACGGTGCTATACTTGCCTCGTTCCGGAACATAAAACTTTTTTGTTTTTGAAGAATAGGAGTGAAACAATGAAAAGAAAAGTTATCGCAGCAATGCTTACTTTATTATCAGCAACTATGGTATGTCCCACAGCTTATGCGGCTACCGAGCATTACAACGACAGCAGTGTGACAGGCGACGCAGAAGAATGGCAGGCTTACAAAGATAACTGGGAGAACCTGTCTTCCGATTATACAAAAGTGTCCCTTACTCCGGGAAAAGACGAAACAGAGCTGAATTTTGCATGGTACAGTGAAAAGACAGACTCCGAGGGAACTCCTGTTGTACATTTCGGCACTGATCAGAACGCTCTTGAAACATTCACCGGTACAGTGGGTGATGTGGATCAGTCTCTGACAGGAGACAAAGCTTATGAATATAATTATGTAACTGTTACCGGTCTTCAGCCGAATACCACCTACTATTACACGGTGGAAAGAAACGGGGAGCAAAGTGATGTTGTAGAATATACGACTCAGGATACGGAAACCGTAAAAATGCTGTATGTAGGCGATCCGCAGATCGGTGCTTCCAAAGGACAGCCACAGGACGGCGGCGAACTCTCTGATGAATCCGGAGCTGCAAATACTGCCGCACAGAACGACGGTTTCGCGTGGAACAGAACGCTGAATACCGCCCTTGAGGAAAATCCGGACATCAACTTCGTGATCTCCGCAGGCGACCAGGTAAATAAAACAGGAGAGGCAAAGGAAGAAGAATATGCCGCATATTTAGGTGCAGACGCTCTTGCAAGCCTTCCTGTCGCCACCACTATCGGAAATCATGATTCTCTGAATCCTGATTATTCCTACCATTTCAATAATCCCAACACCACAGATTACGGCAAAACAGCAGCCGGCGGCGATTATTACTACTCTTACGGCGACGGACTTTTCATCGTACTGAATACAAATAATTACAACGTAGCGGAACATTCCGAAGCCATCAAAGAAGCGGTTGCCGCTTATCCGGATGCAAAATGGCGTATCGTTACGATTCATCAGGATATCTATGGTTCCGGCCTTGATCACTCCGATACAGACGGCATGATCCTGAGAACACAGCTTACTCCGATATTTGACGAAAATGATATCGATGTAGTTCTTCAGGGACATGACCATACATACAGCCGTACAAAACTCCTCTATGGAGACGGTCAGACACACAGCAGCTATGAGTTCCAGCTTACAGAGGACGGAATGGACTACGACTGGGATCACGCATACAACGTAGAGACCGGGGAGCAGATCCCGCTCTATCCGGAAGACGGCGATGAAGAAGGCGCGGCTCTGAAAGACGCTTTCACAGAAGACAACATGTGCTACACCATTGAAGACACAGAAGGAAATACCGTAACTGATCCTCAGGGTATCCTTTACATGACGGCAAACTCTGCCAGCGGTTCCAAATATTACGAACTGATCCCAACCCAGCAGGATTACGTTGCTGTCCGCAGCCAGAACTGGTTACCCTCCTACTCTGTGATCACCATGGACGCAGACAGCTTTACCATCGAAACCTATCAGATCAAAGACGACGGAACGGTTGAGTCTATCGACGAGGCCTTCACAATCGAAAAGACAGGAGACGCTTCTGCGGAAACTACCGACGGAGCAGAGGATGCGACGGCTGAGGAAACTGCAGAAGAAGCCACAGATGACGCAGCGGCAACTGAGGAGGCAGCAGACGATACGGCAGCGGCTGATGATACAGCGGCTACTGAAGAGACAGCAGACGACACAGCGGCTACTGAGGAGGCGGCAGACGACGCGGCGGCTACTGAGGAGGCGGCAGACGACGCGGCAGCAACCGAAGAAACAGCACAGTAAGGCGGTAATCAGCATTGAAAACGTATTTTCAGAAACACGATGGGCAGCTTCTTTCCAGAAAAGCTGCCCGTCGGCTTATTTTATTTCTTATTTGTATTATATTTATAGTTTTTACAGTTAAAATCAATCAGGTAGAAAAAACAGAGCTTGTCTCCAGAGAGGGACAGACTTTTGAAAAAGCCACAGTGGTAGAAATCCTTCAGGACAACCTGCAGGCGGACGGAACCCGGGTAGGAGAACAAAAAGTGGTAGTGCGTATGGATTCCGGCGAAAGAAAAGGCGAGGAACTGACTGTAACCAGCAGTTCCGGCTATCTGTTCGGCGCAGGATGCACCCCTGGCATGCATGTCATCGTCATGCAGAGCGTAGCGGGGGAATCTGTGATCGCCAGCGTCTATTCCCAGGACCGGGGATGGGTAATCTATCTTTTTGCGGCTTTATATATTCTTCTTCTGTGTGTGATCGGAGGAAAACAGGGAATCAAAGGAAGCGCAGGACTGATCTTCACCTTTTTCTGTGTGATCTTCGTTTATCTTCCTCTGGTGTACCGGGGACTGTCTCCTTTCTGGGCGGCGGTTTTTGTATGCGCCATCACTACAGTCGTAACCATGTACCTTATCGGAGGCCCCACAAAAAAGACCCTGGTTTCCATTCTCGGAACAATGGTAGGTGTTCTCTGCGCCGGAATCTCCGCCCAGCTTTTCAGCCTTCTTTCCGGTATTACCGGATATAACGTATCCGATATTGAGACATTAATGACTTTATGGAATACCAACCGGATCCAGGTAGGCGGACTGCTCTTCTCCGGCCTTCTGATCTCCAGTATGGGCGCCGTTATGGACGTGGCTATGTCCATCAGCAGCTCCATGTCTGAGATCCTGAAGCAGAACCCGGAGATGACGAGAAAAGAGCTTTTCAAGGCAGGCATCCATGTAGGGCGGGACATGATGGGAACAGACAGCAACACCCTGATCCTGGCTTTCGCAGGAAGCAGTGTAAGTATGCTCCTTCTGGACTACGCCTACAACCTTCCCTACCAGCAGATCATCAACTCCAATAACATCGGAATCGCTATCATGCAGGGATTGTCCGGAAGCTTCGGCATCGTCTTAAGCGTCCCCTTCACCGTACTCTTCGCTTCTATCATGTATCTTAAGAAACATAGAAAAGCGGAAAACACAGAAGCCATTGAAACCGCCGGAGCACAAATACACAGCGTCACAGAAGCATCTGAGAATATATAAATCTTCATCCACAGAAAAAAGCGTCCCGCGGCAGATGCCTGGCGGGACGCTTTTTCACATTAATTCTTCTATATAACTCTTTATGACAGCTCCAGCTTTCCTGTATAGAGCTGATAATACGTACCCTTCTGTTTGATCAGATCCTTATGATCTCCTCTCTCAATGATCTTTCCATGATCCAGAACCATGATAGCGTCACTGTTGCGGATAGTGGAAAGTCTGTGAGCGATCACGAATACCGTGCGTCCTTTCATCAGGTTATCCATACCCTGCTGCACGATCTGTTCCGTACGGGTATCAATACTGGAAGTCGCTTCGTCCAGGATCAGTACCGGCGGATCCGCCACAGCCGCTCTGGCAATAGAGAGAAGCTGTCTCTGACCCTGTGACAGCTCCTCGCCGTCACTGCTGAGCAGTGTCTGATAACCGTTGGGAAGCATCCGGATAAAGTGATCCGCATGGGCAAGTTTCGCCGCCTCATAGACCTCATCATCCGTCGCGTCCAGTTTTCCATAACGGATGTTATCCATGATCGTACCGGTAAACAGGTGCGTATCCTGGAGAACGATTCCGAGAGAACGTCTCAGATCGTCTTTTTTGATCTTGGTGATATTAATGCCGTCGTATCGGATCTTTCCATCCTGAATATCGTAGAAACGGTTGATCAGGTTGGTGATCGTGGTCTTTCCGGCACCTGTGGAACCTACGAAGGCCAGCTTCTGTCCGGGCTTCGCGTACAGGCTGATATCGTGAAGGATTACTTTATCGTCGTTGTAGCCGAAGGTAACGTCCTCAAACACAACGTCTCCCTTAAGTTCCGTATAAGTTACAGAACCGTCGGCAGAATGGGGATGTTTCCACGCCCACATTCCTGTACGTTCCTCACATTCCACGATGTTTCCCTTTTCATCTTTTTTCGCGTTGACAAGCGTTACATAACCCTCGTCTACCTCAGGTTTCTCGTCAATGAGCTGGAAGATACGTTCCGCTCCGGCAAGAGCCATGATAATGGAGTTGAACTGCTGGGCCACCTGCATGAAAGGCTGGGTAAAACTCTTCGTAAACTGCAGATAGGACGCCATGACGCCGAGAGTAATTCCTCCCACTCCCGCCACGGAAAGGAAACCGCCCAGGACCGCTGTGAGCACAAACTGCAGGTTTCCGATATTTCCGATTACCGGTCCCATCATATTGGCGAATTTATTGGCGCTGGCCGCGCTCTGGAAAAGAGCCTCGTTCAGCTTGTCAAACTCCTGCTCGGACTTCCTTTCATGGTTAAATACCTTGACCACTCTCTGTCCGTTCATTCTCTCTTCCACAAAGCCGGTCACATCAGCCAGAGACATCTGCTGACGGACAAAGAATTTGCCGCTGTTGCCGCCGATGAGTCTGGTAACGGCAAGCATTACGAAAATGATCACCACTGCCAGAATCGTCAGCAGCGGGCTGAGAATGATCATGGAAATAAAGGTAACAATAATTGTAAAAAACGACATCAGCGCCTGGGGGATCGCCTGGCTGATCATCTGACGCAGCGTATCTGTATCGTTGGTGTAAAGGCTCATGATCGAACCGTTGGTCCTCTGGTCAAAATAACGGATCGGCAGGGTCTGCATATGTTCGAACATATCGTCCCTCACTTTTTTCAGGACGCCCTGTCCGATATAAACCATCATTCTGGTGTAAGTAAAAGTCGCCGCCACTCCCACAAGGAAGATACAGGCAAGAACCGCAAGCGCGCTGTAAAGTCCGGAAAAATCCGGAGTCTGCTGCCCGATCAGCGGAATGATAAAGTCGTCCAGAAGGAACTTCAGCGACAGCGAAACGGAAATCGTACCGATGGAGCTTAACAGAATACAGATAAATACGATCACAAACTGGACTTGAACAAAATCGCTGCGCGATGGCCTGCCAAGGCTGTGGCATAGCGATTTTCTG
>DSLMC04103__coassemble_842_pt1 | contig 17324 bp, 22 predicted proteins | sample DSLMC04103__metabat2_low_PE_036 | metagenome-assembled genome bin DSLMC04103
CAGGAACAGCAGGAGGGCATTTTTGAGGGCGAGATCGCCTTTTACATTGCCGACCCTCTGGAACTGGATACACTGCTGGAGCGTGTGGAGGCCATCGACTCCATAGATTGGGATAACCATATCCTCCGGGAGAACGATTTCCAGTACGAGCAGATCGCCGGACAGCTTCAAAATCTTCAAAACCTGGCTGTGGCGCTGATTGCCATTGCCTCTGTTTTGAGCATTGTAATTCTAATGCTGATCTTGATGATGCGGATACGAGGACGTATCCATGAAGCGGCGATTTACCTCTCGGTGGGGAAAACCAAAGCGGAAATCATTGGACAGTTTACCTTAGAGGCATGGCTGCTTCTGTTTACTGGCTTTCTGCTTGCCTTTCTGCTGTGGCTGCTCTGTTCTGATACGGTGAACGGGCTTCTGTTCGGCGCTCTGTCCCAGGAAACAGGTACAGCGGCCTTGCAGACGGGAGGCAGCACATCGAATTACCTGCAGCCGGATCTGCTTCACTCCGGTATCCTGTTTGCCGGGGAATTGGGAGCTGTCCTGCTAACGGTACTGGCGGCCAGCGGTACAATCCTCCGGCTAAAGCCAAAAGAGATTTTAACAAGAATGAGTTAAGGAGGCGTTTGACATGAACTTTTTTAGACGGGCGATCCGCTACTGCTGGCGGCAGAAAATAAGAAGTATCATCCTGCTGCTGGTCTTTACGCTGCTGGCTTCGGCGGCACTGATTGCCTTATCGGTCGGCCATGCCACAGCAGAGGGAACCGACGAGGTGAAACAAACGGTAGGTGCTTCAATCCATATAGAAATCGACTCCGGCAATACTGACCTCTATGGAAGTGGTTCGGAGAATGAATGGGGTACGGCTTACCAATATAACGGAGACTATATCACCCAGGAAGTAGTTGACGCCATTGCCAAAGTAGATGGCGTGGTAAATTACAGTGCGGAAAGCGAAGGCGGCTATTGGGGTGCTGGTATCAATTTTGAATACTTCACTGGCTCGTTCAATATCGACTTTACCGGCGGTTATGGGCAATCAGTGCCTTACACGGTGACACTGAACTCTGAATTGAGCGCAAACTTTTTGAATGGCACTTATACGCTGGAAGAAGGCCGGCACATCCAGCCGGATGATTCCTATGCAGTGCTGATTTCCAAAGAACTGGCCGACAAAAATGGTCTTTTAGTGGGCGATGACATCACCATGTACGACCTGGACAGCGATTCTGAAAACACATTTGAGATCGTGGGCATTTTCAGCGGTACTGAAGGTATGGGCAAAGACGCTATGATGGCTGACGGCATCCCGGCCAATCAGGGCTATATTGATATGAACAGCTACAATGAGATTTTTGACCGTGATGCTATGGAACTTGGCTCCCTGGATGTCTATGTGGATTCTGCCGAGAATGTCCAGGATGTTTTGGAAACCATTCAAAACCTGCCGGAGATCAAAGACAAGACATTTACCTATTCCACAGATACGGAAAACTTCGATCTGATTTCAAACCCGCTTTCTTCTATCCAGACAATGGTGGATACAGCGGTCATTGTAATTGCTGTTACTGGCGCAGCGATCATTGTCCTTTTGCTGGTTCTCTGGACGCGGGGCCGAAAGAAAGAAGCTGGTATCTTAATGGCAGTAGGCAGAAGCAAGTTGGAAATTGTGCTGCAATTCCTGACGGAGAATATTCTGATTGCGATTCCCGCAGCAGCCGCCTCCCTTGGCTTGACTGCTTTGCTGGCTGATAAAGTTGGCGCTTATCTTGTCAGCCAAACTGCCAGCGATGTTACCGGACTTAGTGTAACAATCCATTCAGCAGATATTGCGGCTATTTATGGCATTGGTGCGCTGATCCTGATTTTGGCGGTGCTTCTGGCAGCGGTCACAGTGGTTCGGTTGAAGCCAAGAATGATTCTTTCTGAAATGGAGTAAGGAGTGGTTACAGTGAAAAATATAAAAAAGCTAATGAAACTATTTTGTTTGGCATTTTCTCTTGCATTGATCTTATCCGCTTGTGGAAATTCCTCGTATAATGACCGCAGCTTGATTCTTTCTGAAGAGGACAGTTATACCTACCAAAAATGTGTAGATACCGGAAGTACGGACACTTCTCTGAAAAGAGACTTTCAAGGGTTCAACGGAAAAGATACCATATGGATACTTGATGCCGCAGAAAATGCTTCTATTTCCCTTGACCTTTCGGCAAATCTGGCCAGCGGAAAATTCAAAGTGCTGCTTGTTTCCGAGGATAACGACATCACCACGCTTTTAGAAGGTGATGATACACAGAATACTTCCGTTGATTTAGAAGAAGGTACAGCAAGGATCATACTTGTTGGAGATCACGCAAACGGGTCGTGTGAAATCGCTTTGAGTGAAACAAATCATGTGAGCGTTGTTCCGCCCTCGGATGGATTGGATTCTGAAGAATGGATGAATGACTTTTTTGATGATTGGATGTAAGGAGGGAGCATTATGAGTATTTTAGAGTTCTATGATTTGAAATATACCTATGATGGAAAGCAAAATGTCTTGCGAGGGGTTAGTGGCAAAATGGAGCAGGGAAAGCTATACGCAATCCTTGGCCCTTCTGGCTGCGGGAAAACCACCTTGCTCTCCTTGCTGGGAGGTTTAGATAGCCCTGACAGCGGAAAGATTTTGTTTGATGGCATCGACATCGCCACTACTGGATTGGCAGATCACCGGCGTAATCATGTATCCTTCATCTTCCAGGCGTATAACCTCATCGACTACCTGACTCCTGTGGAGAATGTGTCGCTGACCTCTAAGCTGCCGCCGCTGCCCATTCTGGAGCGCCTGGGGTTGACGAAAGAGGAATCGAAGCGCAATGTGCTGAAACTCTCCGGCGGCCAGCAACAACGGGTGGCCATCGCGCGTGCTCTGGCAAGCGAGGCACCGGTGATTCTGGCCGATGAGCCTACCGGCAATCTGGACGAGGATACCGCCCTGGACATCACGGAAATTCTCAAAGAGAGCGCCTACAAGATGAATAAGTGTGTGGTGGTCGTTACCCACTCCAACGAACTGGCAAGGCAGGCTGATGTGGTATTGCGATTGAAGAAAGGTCAGCTGCAGATGTAGTTTGATTTTAAAAAATTTCTTGAAAATCATTTTAATTGGGGTTACGATTGGTTTGGCATCGATGTACTTTATAAGATTGGAGATAACATTTTGAAGTTTTATATCAGCGCAATGCAAGAAAGAATACCGCCATCGGAGATTATTTATATGAGAAGGACCGGTGCTTATGGTATTGAAAACTACAAACTGATGGATACATTCAAGGAATGGCTCAAAGAGAATGCTTTATATGACGAAGATACAGTAATATATGCAATACCTATGGATGATCCTGAGAGAGTGACGTCTTGCCAGTGCCGTTATGATGTCTGTATCAACAAACCAGAGAACCAAACCTGTGCATTTGACCAAGTTGGATGTAGGGACTTGGAAAGCGGAAAGTATTTAGTCTTCTTAATTTCCCACACAGCAGAGGCAGTACAAACCGCATGGGAAATGTGTTTTCCTGAATTGGAGAAATTGGGGTATTTATTAGATAAAAGCCGGCCAGTGATAGAGCGTTACAAAAAGGCTCTTGTTGACAGGCACCTATGCGAATTGTGTATTCCTATTCGATAATTGCTATTATCGGCACTCACAATGATGGTAAAAGGAGCTGCTGGACGACAGCAAAGAAAAGCCGTCGTTCGTCAGCTCTTTTCTCGCACTGTTGGGTGAAAGAGGTCCTGTTACTGCGGTTTGACCGGAATATTAAAATGTGTTGCTCGTGGCAAGAGTTATGCGGCAAAGCCGTTTTGAATTCTGTATTGAACAGGGCTTAATCTGTTCACTTTCAAGTAGATTACTGACCAAACACAAATCATAGAGGAATGAATGGCAAAGTCAGCCGAACCGGTCAATTTGCTTATGCAGTACTGCACATAATAAATAGATGGCGGACGATCTTTAGATTCGCCTAATCAGTAAGAAATCGCCTAATTAAAGATTGGTTTAGGAGAAAATACGCCTATGCTGTTGAGTTTCGCCTAATACTGTGCTACAATTAGGCGAAAAAGATGGAGGTAGGAGAATGAGAAGGTTTAACTACGATACATTGAAAGACCGGCACTGGGATTCGGAAATTCTCGGCTTGGTTGCTCAAATACATGAGTTTAAAGGTCGTCAGGAATTATATTTGAAACAAAAACCAGCTGCGCTCGACAAACTGGTAGAAATTGCAAAAATACAGAGCACAGAGGCATCTAATAAGATTGAAGGCATCGTAACTACGAGCACCCGGATGCAGCAGCTTTGCCAGGATAAAACAACCCCGAGGAACCGTGATGAGGAAGAAATTATGGGATATCGGGATGTGCTTAATACCATTCACGAAAGTTATGAGTATATTCCGATTCGTGCATCCTACATTCTCCAGCTGCATCGTGATCTGTACAAATACTCCGGAAAGGATATCGGCGGGCGTTTTAAGAATACGCAGAATATGATTGCTGAGACAAAAGCAGACGGGACGCAGGTTGTGCGCTTTACCCCCCTGCCACCATATGAAACTCCGGCTGCGATAGAAGCAATCTGCGAAAGTTTTAATCAGGTGATTGATTCCTGTGTAATAGACCCACTGGTATTGATCCCGGTTTTCATCCATGACTTTTTGTGTATCCACCCTTTTAACGATGGCAATGGCCATATGTCGAGACTGCTTACGACCCTGCTCCTTTATAGATGCGGATATATGGTGGGTCGCTATATCAGTATCGAGAGCAAAATCGAGAAGACAAAGAGCAATTACTATGATGCACTTGAGAAAAGCGGAACCGGCTGGTATGAAGAAAGCAATGACCCTTCTCCCTTTATTAAATATATTCTCGGTATTATTTTGGCGTCATATAGAGATTTCGAGAGCAGAATGAGCCTTGTAGATGAAAAACTGCCTGCTATTGAACAGGTTCGGATGGCAATAAAAGAAAAAATCGGGAAGTTTACGAAGAGTGAGATTATGGAACTGGTTCCCGCTGTGGGAAAGGCTTCTGTGGAAAACTCTTTGAAGAAACTTACTGAAGAGGGATTTATTGAACGCCACGGGAAAGGCAAGTCTACTTTCTATACCCGAAAAGACATCTGAAAGCATTATCCCATTACGAACAGAAAGGAGACAATACGATGTACCGCATCTTGATTATAGAAGATGATTTTTCGCTTGCAGAAGCGATGAAAAAACAGATTGAGACCTGGGGCAACGAAGTGGTATGCGTGCAGGACTTCCAGAATGTGCTTACGGCTTTTACCCAGTGCGATCCTCATCTGGTACTGGTCGATATTATGCTGCCGTTTTTCAACGGATATCATTGGTGTACAGAGATCCGAAAAATCTCACAGGTTCCGATTGTGTTTATCAGCTCGGCTTCTGATAATATGAATGTCATTATGGCAATGAATATGGGTGGTGATGATTTTATCACAAAGCCGATTGACCTTGATGTAATGACCTCCAAGCTGCAGGCAATTTTGCGCCGTGCCTATGATATGGGCACAAAAATCCCGGTATTAGAGCATCGGGGCGCCATATTGAATCTGAATGATACGAGCCTCACCTATAATGGAGAGCGCATCGAACTGACGAAGAATGATTTCCGCATCTTACAAACGCTTCTTACAAATAAGGGTAAAGTAGTCAGCCGTGATACGCTGATGACGAAGCTGTGGCAAATGGACGCCTATGTGGAGGAGAACACATTGACAGCCAATGTGAACAGGCTCAGAAAAAAACTGAAAAACGCAGGGCTTACTGACTTTATTACCACTAAAGTAGGCAGCGGTTACATCATAGAGTGAGGCGTAAATGAAACAGGATAAATGGTATCATATATTAGGGCGCTATTTGCGCGAGCACCTGCCTTCAGGTGCGGTTTTCCTCGGATTTGTGGCTATATTCGCCGCCATATTCCGGTTATATGACTTGGAGACGGAAGCGGTACTTTACGCTGCAGGACTCTGCCTACTTTTTGGGGCGGCAGTAATGACGGCCTATTTCATATTCTATTTGAAGAAACATAGAGAGAGGATGCGGATCCTCCAAAATATCCGTTTACTTGTAGATGAGCTGCCTGAGCCGGGAACGCTTGCCGAGGCGGATCTGCAGGAAATGGTCCGGGAACTGAAAAGACTCAATGAGGTTACGGAAACAGCCCGTCAGACGGAGCGCAGGGAAATCCTGAATTATTACACGACTTGGGTCCACCAAATCAAGACGCCCATATCCACTATGAAAATGGTACTGGAGAGCGAAGATACCGACGAGCACCGTGAGCTTTTGGCAGAACTGTTCCGGGTTGAGCAGTATGTGGAGATGGTACTGAGTTATCTGCGTTTGGGCAGCGAATACTCGGATTATGTCTTCAAGGAATATGATCTCGATAAGATCATCAAGCAGGCCATCCACAAATACGCGCCGCAGTTTGTCCACCGCAGGATCCGCCTGGAATACACACCGGTGGATATCAAAGTGCTGACGGATGAAAAATGGCTGTTGTTTATCATAGAACAGGTTTTGTCAAACAGCATTAAATATACCAAGCAAGGCTCTGTGAGGATTACGGTAACACCGGATAAGATCCTGAAGATTGCGGACGATGGCATTGGTATTGCCGCAGAGGATCTGCCGAGGATCTTTGAAAAAGGGTTTACAGGATACAATGGCCGTTACAATAAGAAGTCCACGGGGCTGGGGCTGTATCTGTGTAAAACAGCAGCGGACAGGCTCTCACATAAGATGAGCGCAGAGTCCACGCCGGGCAAGGGAACAGTGATTTCCATAGATCTGCATACAGATGAGTTGAAGGTAGAGTGACGCCATCATACAAAAATGTCACATCAAACGGCTGAAATGTCACACGATTCAATGTCGGAGGCTTCAGCCGTTTTGCTATAATGGGGACACGAAAGAAACAAGGAGGTCATTGATATGGCAGCAATTTTAGAGGCGAAAAGCCTTCAAAAAATCTATACAACACGATTTGGAGGAAATCAGGTCCAAGCCCTGTCGAATGTGTCCTTTTCTGTGGAACAGGGTGAGTATGTGGCGATCATGGGCGAATCCGGATCCGGAAAGACTACATTGCTTAACATCCTGGCGGCACTTGATAAGCCCACGAGCGGCGAGGTCCTGCTGGATGGCAGGAGCCTTTCTACTGTAAAGGAAAAAGAAATCTCCGCATTCCGCAGAGACAACCTTGGCTTTGTGTTTCAGGATTTTAACCTGCTGGATACATTCAGCCTTCAAGATAATATCTTCCTGCCCCTGGTGTTGGCCGGCAAGGGTTATAAGGAAATGAGCCAGCGCCTTCAGCCAATAGCAAAAAAACTCGGTATAACAGAATTATTGGCAAAATATCCCTATGAGGTTTCCGGCGGGCAGAAGCAGAGAGCGGCGGTTGCCCGCGCACTCATCACCAGCCCGAAGCTGGTACTTGCGGATGAACCGACAGGCGCGCTGGACTCTCGCTCCACAGATGGACTCTTAAGGATCTTCAACGACATTAACCGTGACGGTCAGACAATCCTGATGGTAACGCACTCCACAAAGGCTGCCAGCCACGCAAGCCGTGTGCTGTTTATTAAGGATGGAGAAGTGTTCCATCAAATTTATCGCGGTAATAATACGAATGAGCAGATGTATCAGAAGATATCCGATACCCTGACACTGCTGGCAACGAGTGGTGAACAGTATGAATAATCGCTTTTTTCCAAAGCTGGCAGCAAGCAATATCAAGAAGAACGGGAAAGCGTATATTCCGTATATCCTGAGTTGTGTGATGACGGTTGCAATGTTCTATATTGTAAAGTCATTATCCTATAATCCCGGCCTTAAAAATATGGTCGGTTCCAACACAATGATGACGATGATGTCGATGTGCAGCGTGATGATTGCACTCTTTGCAATCATCTTCCTGTTTTATACCAACAGCTTTTTAGTGAAGCGGAGAAAGAAGGAATTCGGCGTCTTCAATATCCTGGGGATGGAAAAATCCCATATTGCCAAGACAATGGCTTGGGAAAATTTCTATGTAACGCTCATCAGTATTGCGGGCGGGCTTGTAATCGGCATCGCTCTGGATAAGGCAATGTTTTTGCTGATTGCACAGGTGCTGAACGAAGAGATTTCTCTTGGTTTCTTTATTTCAGATAAAGCAATCATCAGTACGGTAGTGATGTTTTGCATTATCTTCCTGCTGATCCTTCTGAATTCAATCAGGCAGATCCAAACAGCGAACCCGATTGAACTGCTCACTGCAGGGAATGCCGGTGAACGGGAGCCGAAGACCAAATGGGTTCTTACCATTTTGGGACTATTAAGTCTTGGTACTGGTTATTATATTGCGCTGGCAATTAAAAACCCCCTTACCGCTTTAGTATACTTCTTTTTTGCGGTGATACTGGTCATTATTGGAACCTATATGCTTTTTACCGCAGGCAGTATTGCGCTGCTGAAAATCCTGCGAAAGAATAAAAAGTATTACTACAAGACCAAGCACTTCACAAGTATTTCAGGTATGATTTACCGTATGAAACAGAATGCGGTAGGGCTTGCAAACATCTGTATTCTGTCAACTGCGGTTCTCGTGATGGTGTCTTCCACATCGTCGCTGATGCTTGGTATGCAGGATGTGATTGCTACCCGGTATCCAGATGATTTTATAGTCTATTCCAATGAGACATCGGAAGAACGGGCATATGAATCTTTTGACGCGATTCGTGAACTGCAGGAAAAACAAAATCTGAATGTCACAAGTGAAAGAGAGTATCGTTATCTTGTGTTCCCGGCTTTTATAAGCGGAGATACTTTTGAAGTCACCCGTGATGCGAATTTTTCGTCGTTGGGGAATCTCAATAACCTGATTTTTGTCTCGCTCTCAGACTATAACCGAGTTATGGGAACAGATAAAACGCTGGCTGAAGATGAAATCCTCGTATATTCGGACCGTCTTCAGTTTGATTATCCGACGCTCAAAATCTTTGATCGGGAATACTCGGTGAAAGAGAAGATTGATGAATTTATCGGAAACGGATTGATTGTGGCTGTTGCCGCCAACACACAGTTTATCGTTCTCCCGGATGGGACAGATATAGAGGAACTTTATGCGCTGCAAAAAGAAACGCTTTCTGATGGGGCCAGTGAGATACAGTATTATTACGGGTTTAACTCAGATGCAGATGAAGAAACCCAGCGTGCCTTCTACAGAACTTTGCTAGAGGATTATGTTGGCCACGGATATGAAGGGACGATAGAATCGAAAGCGGATTCCAGAAGTGAGTTTGTCGGCTTGTATGGCGGGTTCTTTTTCATCGGTATCTTCCTAGGCATATTGTTCATTATGGCAACGGTGCTGATTATTTACTACAAGCAGATTTCCGAAGGATACGATGACAAGCAGCGATATGAGATTATGCAAAAGGTTGGAATGACGCATCAGGAGATTAAGAACTCTATTCATTCTCAGGTGCTTACGGTATTCTTCCTGCCGCTGATTGTCGCAGGGATCCATATAGCAGTAGCATTCCCGATTATCACCAAACTGCTCGCACTGCTCAACCTTTTGAATGTCCAGCTGTTCCTGACTTGCACAGTGGTATGCTATGTAGTGTTTGCGGTTATGTACTTGCTTATCTATCTGCTGACAGCGAGAACCTATTATAAGATTGTCAGCAAGTAAGGAGACTTTTATGGCAGCGAGAAAATTATATAGAATTAGAGAAGGCAAAGTGTTTACTGGCGTATGTGGAGGTATTGCAAAACTCTTTGATATAGACCCGAAACTTGTCCGGCTACTCTTTGTGGCATGCTGTTTAGCAGTTGCCAGTGGAATTATGGTGTATATCATATTTACGATTTTTATCCCGAAAGAGCCAAAATGATTCCAGGAGGAGAAATCTATCATGGGAAACAATTTTTATATCAGCGGAGTATGGCAGAGCCTGAGTGACCTTTGGATTCCTATCGCTCTGGCGGTAGCAGGCATTATTATAGTGGCTCTTCTGATCCGCTTTATCATAAAGAAAAAATGGGCCGGCGTTGTTGCAACAGTTGTTGTTGCCGTATTGGTGGCCGGAGGCGGTATCATATATCGCCTCCCCCATACCCTGAGTAATATCGAAGCCGAAGAGATTTCAAAAATTGAAGTTGCAAATGTGGAGGTAACGGATCCGGAATTGATTCAGGATATTCTGGATGAGCTTAACGGATCGAAATATAAACGGGCCTTACCCTCCGGCATCGGCGGACGAGAAAAATATTCTGTCGATATTTACGATAAGAATGGTGGAGTAGAACTCAGTCTGGGAATCGCAGATGAGTTTATGGTTAATACGGGGACCTTTTGGGAAGAGCGTGAAAACGGGGAACTGGATCTATCTCTGTTTCAAGCGATTTCAGAGGAGGTGTTGGCAGAATGAAAAAGATAATCGCATTTGTGCTGTTACTATGTATGGCACTTTCCTTTACAGGATGCCAGTTTAATTATGAGAAACCGTCAGAGATGCTGGAGATATTTGAAGGATGGGTCGAGAACCTCGGTCAGTCTCAGATCACTGAAGACGGAGATCTCATAGGGGAACGAATTCTTTCTGAAGACTCCTATGCCGGCAGGTACTGTGCCGATGGTGAGGATGAGACAGGAAAGGATGTTGTCTTCGGAGGCGCATCAGTTGAGAAACGCCAACTAAAAGTTTACGGTACGATTACAACTGAGTCTGGAAAAGCGACAGTCCGGATCCGCCAAAACTGGGATGTGACGGAAGTGGAAACGGATGAAGATGGAAATTTCGAGACGAATCTGAGTCTTGATAACGGTGGTAATTATATTATGGTCAATTACGAGGACTTTACCGGAAATATTGAGTTGTATTCCGAGTATGAAGGAGCAGAAGGAAGCACATTATGAATGGCGAAGCAATGTTAATTCAACGCGAGCCTATCGGCTGGAAAATGAAAAAAGCATTCCGTAAACTGCTGAGCCAGGGGGTCCTGTGGGTTAGCGTTGCCATTATCGCCATTATAGCAGTACCCACAAGCGTTTTGGTACTTGCAATAATGGGAATATGGCAGCTGGCAGACCATATCCTCGCAAAGCTCGAAAGAAAGGAGTGACGGTATTATGCGGACGATACTCAAAGGGATAGGGAAATTATTCTGTGCGCTGGTCTCGGTTCTGCTTGTGGCAGTCCTTGTTGTAGGCGGTTGGTTCGGTATTCAGGGATACAATATGTATCAGGATGCGATAGAAGATATGCCTATCAGCGAAAAGGTAGAGACAATTCGTGCGATGGACAACTTCGTAGAGTATGAGGAATTGCCCAAGATTTACATAGATGCCGTCATATCCGTTGAGGACAAGCGGTTTGAAGAACATCACGGGGTAGATTATCTGGCAATTTGCCGTGCGGCTTGGAATGACATTCGCACTTTCTCTTTGGCGGAAGGCGGCAGCACTATTACCCAGCAGCTGATGAAGAATGAGTATTTTACCCAGGAGAAGAAACTGGAACGCAAATTTGCGGAGATTTTTGCCGCTTGGGAGATAGAGAAGCAGTATAGCAAGGAAGACATCTTTGAACTGTATGTCAATACTATTTATTTCGGCAGTGGGTACTATGGGATCTACGATGCTGCTGAAGGGTATTTCGGGAAGGAACCGTCAGAACTGAATGAGTATGAGGCGGTTATGCTCGCCGGCCTTCCAAATACACCTTCGGCTTATTCACCGGATACCAGCCCGGAACTGGCAAAGCAGCGGATGAGTCAGGTTCTGACCCGGATGGTCGAGTGCGAGGTCATAGATCAGGACGAAGCGGATAGTCTGCTCACTCAGGCTAATGAATAGAAAAGAAACAGAGCAAAGCGTAAGACAAAAGAAAAACCGTAGGGCTTCATCGGTTTAAAGTCCTACGGTTTTTTTTATTCGTTTGCTATTTCCTATTCGGTTTTCTTTTAATGGCCAGCAGTTTTATATAATCATCAAATTCAGAAGTATCGGTCGGCTCAAACATCACCCATTTCCCATCACGATATGTCTGTGCTTCATCATATCGCCTGCAAACTGGATTAGAAAGGGTATCTCTAATATCCTCAAATTTTGCTCTTTCGTCTTTTCCGAAAATAATCATAAATCCAACGCAATTCCTTTTTGCGTATAGACTGCAAAGCGTTTTACCACCTTTGCGGTATTTATATTCGTAAGTCCAATTCTTACCCCCTGTGTTCCATAGCCGTTCCATATCGTATTTTTCTTCAATCACCGAACACAGCTCTTGCCAAACCTCAAACAAAGATTGTCCGAGCAATTCCGTCATAGTTGATTGAGTAGGGATGTTTTCAAGCATTGTATCTCCTCCGTAACTTAGGATTTGTTACTCTATGTATTCTATCCTTTCAAATTCTTCAAAGCAGATGGATTATTTTCGAGGATCGCCCCAAGTGTCGGGCAAGTTTCTAATTTCGGACAGCCGCCGCAAGTGGAAACGCCTTTTTCCAAAGCGCATTTTCTGACTTTACACATTTGCTCACAGAATATCGTCTTCGCTCCGTTCGCGCGGCAGCCCTTGCAGTTGATATGTTCCGGCAGAATGGGAGCGTTATTTAACTTCGCCCACAATTTCGCCGTTTTCTCCCGCAACGCCTGATCGTCATTGACAGTCGCAAGGTATGCGTCGCATTTTTCGCAGTCCAGTCCGCAGTATCCGATCATATCTTTCATAGGTCATATGCCTCCTGTCGGTTATTCTTCATCATCAATTTCACGCTCAAAGATCGAATACTTCCAGTCATCAGTTCCGGAAATCAAACGCCAGCCCTGTTTTCCATATTCATTGAGCTTCTCAATATACCGATCCAGCTTAATATGAACATTAAACGATGGCTCTGCGCTTAAATCAACTGTCATATACTCATACTTCTTCATAATAAACCGCCTTTTCTATGTATGACCCTTTAAGAATAATTTTTCATCATATCCGCAACAAACTGTGCCTGCTGCTTTTTCAGGTACGACTTCACAAAGGGCTTCATCAATAATTTCTTTGCTTCCACTTGCTCCGTGAAATATATCTCCGTTTCATCACCTCTGGCAGTGAAAATACCGATCCAATGACCTTTCATATTGCTGTTTTCATATCAAATTCCCATCGTCTGTATGGCTCGACAAGCGTCACTGTAAATGTCGTAGGGTAGCCGTCTTTGGTATATTCGATAAATTGCTTGTCGCTTATAACTTCAGTTTTACTCAGATCACTTCTCCAAGCAGCGTAATTCTCAATGTCTAAAACAAAATCCCATACTTGGCGAAGCACGCTCGGAATCAACGCTTTTATATTTGAAGTAGCCATTTTCACACTGCCTTCCCCAAATCAATCGTATTTTTCGATATTTACCGTTGCGATCGCGGATTGATTCGGCTCCCCGGTAACAAGGTCTTGTGGTGCAGGAATCAACATCATAAATCCGTCCTTACTATATCGCTGTGCATACCCCTGTGCATATGCTTCCTCAACAGAAATGTGCTGCACCTGCCCGATCACCATAGCAGTAATTCCAGCGCCGCTTAAATCCTGTATCTCTTTCAAAGTACATTCCATACTGAGAAACGCCTCATTGATTACAGGTGCGTGAATAGTTTTTGCATTGGAAATCGTAAAGCCTCCTGCTGCAAATTCGTCATCGTCTATTTTGTTGTGATGAATGGTGTTTACCAAATTATCATAATAGCTTATCGGAAGGAAGTTAATGCAAAAGCATTTTTCCCTTTGGATATTGGCGTAGGTATGGGTATGTTGGTACAAGTTACCCATCACGGCGAAGAAGGCTGTCTTATCTCCGTGGAAGCAGCTCCAAGAATGAAAGCACACATTCGGCTTGCCGTTTTTTTTCCAAGTGGTAATTGCAAACAGAACGGTCGGTATTCCTGCTGTTACTTCAAAATGGTGAAACAATTCAAATTCCTCCGGATAGGCAGGTCTAAAATACTGCGGGAAATCCTTTTCAATCTCTATCTTCATCGCTGTACCTTTCATAATTACAGTTTTTTTACAATTTCGACTGCAATGCGGAGCAATTCATATCGTATATTCTTTTGTGTATTCCAGTTTCGAGAATCCCACTCCTCACCGCTTACATCGTCACCTGCATACAATAGCTGCGCAAGCGGAATATGATAATAGTGAGATACAGCAAAAAAGGCCGCTGCTTCCATTTCCACCGTGATGCACCCTTCGCTTCGTCTGCGCTCGATCATATCTGGAGTTTCCCGGTATATGGCATCGCTTGTCCAAGTCTTTCCCGTTTTGAATGGAACTTCCATTTCTTTTAAGGATGAAACAACCTTCCGGGCGGTCTCTTGATGACATTCTATTTCACGGGAGGGCGCTAAATAATGATAAGATGTTCCCTCATCTCGAACCGCAGAGAGCGGGACAATGATCTCTCCAACCTTGCTGTCATTGGTTAAGGCTCCTGCTCCGCCGCAAACGATAAATGTTTCGCACCCCATAGCATATAATTCTTCAAGCGCTACTGCTGCGCCCGGCGCTCCGCAAAGCGCCATTGTAATGCAAAGTTTATCTGTACCCGTTGCGTATTCGTAAATCGGTATATCAAACACCTCAGAGTTAAGGTAACCAATGATCGGAAGTTTGTTTTCTTCTACAAATCGCTCTAATTCCTTCCTCAAGTAGGTAATTATACATTTTTTCGGAAGACTTTCCGTTAGAAAGCTTGTCGGATGAATGATGGGATTTTTATTGGTATCAAATTCACATATGGGGTATTGATTCTTCACAATCATATTATTTAACCTCCGTAAATTACTTCTCGCTTATAGTCTTTATCTTACTCAGATCTCCGGTAACAAGGTCTTGCGGCGCAGGCATAAGCAACATAAATCTCTATTTTCATCGCTGTCCCTTTCGTAGATCACAGCTTTTCTACATCTTCCACATAGATGGAAACCTCACCGCATTTCGGGCAAATTGCTACCTTCGGTTTTCCAATCCGACCGCCGAACAGCTTATTTTCGTCCGATGACATTACAATCCCATATCCTGCGCCTTCTACTTTGATGGCGCAGTTTTCTTTCATTTCAGTTCCACATCTGAGACACATTCTCATGATATAATCCTCCTTTTTGTTTCATAAGTCCTGTAAGATTGCCGGCAACCAAGCCGCTATATTATGTTCTCAGTTTCAATGTTTTATGCGTTTTTTATGGAAGCGCCGTAACGGAGCGTCTTGTAGATCGTCACACCTATCTCGAATACGGTAATTGCCACAATAAAGATAAGAAGCCCATTGGATACCATATCCGCATTCCAGTAAGTGAGAAATCTTGCTCCTGTATCTGCATTATCGCCTAATACCCGTTCAATCTCAAGTGCAAAATTCGGATTCCAAATGGGTAAAACCTTTAGAACAACGATGCTCAATACAATTTGAAGGACTCCGCACACGATATTACTGATCATTACCAGTCTGCAGTAGACGCCGACAATCAAGCGTAATATCTCGTCTGCGAGACCAATCAGCAGACTCAGTATAAAGACGGGAAGAACGATGTCCCATTGTTCCAGATTGAAAATGGGTACAGTCATTACGGTTTCGTCTTCTGTAAAGAACGCGGCAAAGAAATGAGGAGCAAAAATCAGCAGTACACTAAAAATAACGATAAATATAATGCCTACAATGCTGTCACCACGACTTATGATTGCTTTTTTATCGGGGACAGGATCTAAAAATTTTGGCGTCCAACGGGAGTGGGAGGTTGGCATTTTGCTTTCTTCCGACAAACTGTCTAAGGTCCATTTCTCTGCCTTTTTCAGCTCGAATTGAACCTTCTTTCGCTCCATAATGGCAAAAGTCAAGGTCACTGCACCGAATGCGGACACGCAGGACAGAATAGCATCAGTAATACCGGTGATTAGACCATCTACAATGGCTCGGATCATGACAGAAGCGGAGTTCTGTGCAGTAATCGCAGGCATTTCTCCCATTGCATTTATCAAAGAAATAACCAAAATCGGTATGGCAGCACAGATTAAGACGACTTTAACAAACCACAGATAGGTGTCAAAGTATTCCGGGCCAATCAGATATCTTTGGTCGCTCTGATATTGTTTTGCGAATTCAGCAGGATCACCGAGTTCAGTCAGAACCTCTTCCATAGAGCCTTTATCCGTATACATATCGCTGATCAGCTCTTCCAGCTCCATACGCACTTCATCTCGCTGAGCCTTGGGAAGCCGGCGAATTACCTGATAAATATATCGATCCATATAATCTTTTTCATTCGGCGTCATGATTCTTCCTCCCTTAATAACCGTTCCATTCCGGCGGATAAGTTTTGCCAGTATGCTTTCAGCTTCTCATAAATTTCCGTTCCGTATTTTGTCCGCTGATAATATTTTCTCGGTTTTGCGCCGCCGGTTTCCCACCTGCTTTCCAAAAGCCCCTGATTCTCAAGCCGGCGAAGGAGAGGATACAAGGTGTTGGGGTCAATGGCAACGCCTTTTTCTTCCAAGCTCTGTACCAAAGCATACCCATACTTCGGTTCTTTCATCTGACTGAGTACGCTAATTGTCAGTGTGCCTCTGCGAAGCTCCAAAAGCAAAGAGGATAATAAATCTTTTTCTTCTCCCATCAGCGTCACCTCCTAATGTCATTATACTGTGTGACGTACTGTATTGTCAATATATAAATAAAGTATTATAGAAGGTACGCAACCAATCCGAACACATTTTGTCAGTGTCAGTTGGTAGAAATCAGGAAAGAATGCGATATAATATGAGCAAGGAGGTCGGAAATACATGAAAAAACAAACAAATATGATTTCTCAGAATCTAACCGCGCTGCGGCAGTATCATAAATATTCGCAGGAAGAAGTAGCGGAAAAAGTCGGCGTGACCCGTCAGGCTGTGGCAAAGTGGGAGTCGGGTGAAACGGTTCCCGATATCCTTAACTGCGATGCTTTGGCAGAACTTTACGATGTCTCGGTGGATACTCTCATCCACTATGATCAAGAGAAAGAGCATATGCCCATACCGCCGCGAGGCAAGCATCTTTTCGGAACGGTCAAAGTGGGAGAGCGGGGTCAGATTGTTCTTCCTAAAAAAGCACGGGACCTTTTACATATCAAGCAGGGAGATCTTCTTGTGGTACTGGGAGACGAAAACCCAGAAAGCGCCGGTATCGCTTTGGTGCCCGGAGATACCGTCCTGCGCAATATCGCTTTTCTGC
>DSLMC04103__coassemble_898_pt1 | contig 16448 bp, 14 predicted proteins | sample DSLMC04103__metabat2_low_PE_036 | metagenome-assembled genome bin DSLMC04103
TTTAGCTGCAAGAAGATTAAAGGGAAGAAAGAGCTTATCAGCATAAGACCGCATTTATGTGGTCTTTTCTTCTATAATTTATTTTTGTCTGCAGAAAGACGGCACAGGACCGGATGATCCTGCGGAAGTAAAAAAGGAGGATTCGATGAAATATTCAGAGTCCTTGAAGAAAAATAAAGATTTTCAACAGGTATACAGACATGGAACATCGCAGTCAAATCGGTATCTGGTGATGTATGTACTGGAGAATCAGTACAATAAGAATCGTTTGGGAATATCAGTAAGTAAAAAAGTAGGGAATAGTGTGGTACGCCACAGAGTCACCAGGTTGATCAGAGAGAGTTATCGGTTAAATGAAACAGCCTTTGACAGAAATCTGGATATTGTTGTGATCGCGAGACCTTCCGCGAAGGGAAGAAGTTTTAAGGAAATCGAGAGCGCCCTTCTGCATCTTGCGGGAAAACATCATATAAAAGGTGAAAAAGAATGAAAAGATTTCTTATAAAAATGATACGTCTCTATCAAAAATATTTATCGCCGATGAAGAGAACAAAATGTCCTTATATTCCCACATGTTCTCAGTATGGTTTGGAGGCAGTTGAGAAATATGGCGCTTTAAAGGGAGGATTGCTCGCTTTATGGAGAATCTTAAGATGCAATCCTTTTTCTCACGGAGGATATGACCCTGTGCCATAATGCCGAAACAGAAATCCCCCGGGGGATACCTATCTGCCGGATAAGGCAATCAGGAGGAAATGAAATTGGAATTGATATTAGCTACCAAGAGCAGTACGCCGATCATCGGTCAGATCTCAGTAGTCATGGGATGGATCATGAACGGTATCTACAAAGTATTTGACAGTCTGTTCGGAATTCAGAACCTGGGTCTTTGTATTATCATATTCAGTATTCTGATCTATCTTCTTATGACTCCGCTTCAGATAAAACAGCAGAAGTTCTCCAAACTTACTTCTGTTATGTCTCCGGAGCTTCAGAAAATCCAGAAAAAATACCAGGGAAAGAAAGATCAGGCGTCCATGCAGAAAATGCAGGAGGAGACTTCCGCTGTTTATCAGAAATACGGCGTATCTCCTACAGGAAGCTGCGTGCAGCTTCTGATCCAGCTTCCTATTCTTTGGTCACTGTGGCAGGTTATCCAGAATATCCCTGCTTATGTAGGAAGCGTTAAAAATGTATTCGACGGACTTGCGACACAGATTATCGGAGTAAACGGCTATACAGATCTGATCCAGAATTTTATCACAGATAATAAAATGTCCAGAGTCAGACTGTTCCTGGAAAATGAAAAAGCGACTACAGATTCGGTGATCGACTTCTTATACGCGCTTTCTCCCTCTCAGTGGGAAAAACTTGCGGATATGAACCAGTTTTCCGGATTTTCAGATTTAATTGACAGCACGGCATCCAAAATTGCGGATATGCAGACCTTTGGTGTTCTGAACATCGCGGAGCAGCCGTGGAACTATATTAAAACAGGTTCTGTGATCCTTGTGATCGCGGCTCTTATGATTCCGATCCTCTCCTGGGCTACGCAGATGCTGAATATCAAGCTTATGCCCCAGGCTGCGGCGCAGCAGAACACAGACGACAGTACTGCAAATTCCATGGCGAATTCCATGAAGACCATGAACACAGTTATGCCGCTGATGTCCGCGGTATTCTGTTTTACCTTCCCTGTAGGTCTTGGTATCTACTGGATATCAAGCGCAGTGGTAAGAAGTATTCAGCAGCTTCTGATCAACCGTCATCTGAATAAGATGAATATCGACGACCTGGTAAATGAAAATATGAAGAAAATGGAGAAGAAGAGAGAAAAGGCTGGCCTTCCTCCCCAGAAAATAACAAACCAGGCGCATCAGAGTGTAAAGAATATCAACAAAATTGAAAAAGGAAAAAGCGGTTCCGGTGAATCGGAACGTGCAAAAAAAGTTGAGGAATCTTACAGAAAAGCGGCAAACGCAAAGCCGGGAAGTATCACGGCCAAAGCGAATATGGTAAGAGATTTCGATGAGAGGAATAAGAAGAAATAGGAAGGAACGGAGGGGTTCATCATGGATGAGTATATTCAGTTTTCGGCAAAAACAAAAAACGAAGCAATCACCAAAGCTTGTATTGAACTGGGAGTATCCAGTGACCAGCTGGATATTCAGGTGATTTCTGAAGGAAGTTCAGGATTTTTCGGATTCGGAAGCAAACCGGCGATTATTAAAGTACGCGTACTGAAAGAAATCTCCGAGGATGCGGAAATAGAGAAAATTGTTGATTCTGTCAAGCTTGAATCCTTTAAGGAAGAAGAGAAAAAAGAGGCTCCGAAACCCGTGCCCAAAGCAAAACAGAATACAAAGACCGCCGACAAACCGGAACAGAAAAAAGAAGAGACGAAAGAGACAGAAGAAATAAAAGAATCCAGACCTCAGAAAGAAAAAAAGGCTAAAGCGGTCAAAGAAAAAATCCAGAAAGAAAAGCCTGTGAAAGAGCCGAAGGAAAAACCGGTAAAAGAAAAACCCGCCAAACCGGCAAGAGAGATCGAGATCCTTACAGATCCGGAAGAAATCAAGGACGTGGAGAACAGAGCTTCCGTATTCCTGAAAGATGTATTCGCATCCATGGATCTTGGAGAGGTGGAGATCACTTCCACATATAACACAAAAGACGGATGTCTTGAAGTAAACTTTGACGGAGAGGATATGGGAATCCTTATCGGAAAAAGGGGACAGACGCTTGATTCTCTCCAGTATCTGACAAGCCTTGTGGTAAACAAAGGCAAGTCCACCTATATACGCGTTAAGCTGGATACAGAGGATTACAGAAGAAGAAGAAAAGAAACTCTTGAGAATCTGGCAAGAGGAATCGCCTACAAGGTAAAGAAAACAAGAAAACCTGTGGTACTTGAACCCATGAACCCGTATGAGAGACGGATCATCCATTCCGCTCTTCAGGGAAATAAATTCGTGGAGACAGTGAGCGAAGGCGAAGATCCCTACCGTCATGTGGTAGTAAAATTAAAAAGATAATAGATAATAAATAAAAAAAATGTTATTCTAAGTGAAAGCGTGAATAACATTTTTTTTATGAAAACCTGTTTTAAAGCGGAGATGAACGGCTGCAGGCAGCCTGTTATGAAAGGACAGATTATTATGGAGACAACGATCGCGGCGATTTCCACAGCCATGAGCGCTTCCGGGATCGGTATCGTGCGTATGAGCGGGCCGGAATCCATGGATGTGATTTCCAGAATATACCGTTCGAAGAACGGCAGAAAAAATATAAAAGAAGTAAAAAGCCATACGATCCATTACGGATATATTTTCGACGGAGAGGAAGTTGTGGACGAAGTCCTGGTAATGGTGATGAGGGCGCCACGTACTTATACAGGTGAAGATACGGTGGAGATAGACTGTCACGGCGGCGTATACGCGATGAAAAAAGTTCTGGAGACAGTTCTCAGAAACGGGGCTCAGATCGCCGAACCGGGTGAATTCACAAAGAGGGCTTTTCTTAACGGCAGACTGGATCTGTCCCAGGCGGAAGCCGTTATGGACGTGATACAGGCGAAAAGCGCCGTCGCCCTGAAAAGCTCGCTGCAGCAGCTGAAAGGATCTGTTCTCCGTGCGATTAAAGAGATCAGAAGCTCCATTCTCTATCAGATCGCCTTTATTGAATCCGCGCTCGACGATCCGGAACATATAAGTCTGGAAGGATATCCGGAGAAATTAAGGAAGATCGTGGATGAAGAATATGAAAAAGTAGAGACACTTCTGAAATCCGCGGACGATGGCAGGATGATACAGGAAGGAATCAAGACGGTGATACTGGGAAAGCCCAACGCCGGAAAATCCTCTCTCCTTAATTTCCTTGTAGGAGAGGACAGAGCTATTGTAACAGATATAGCGGGAACGACGAGGGACACGCTTGAGGAGTATATTTCCCTTCACGGTATCAGTCTTCGGATCATAGATACTGCGGGAATCAGAGAGACGGAAGACGTGGTGGAAAAGATCGGCGTCGGAAAAGCGAAAAAAATGGCGGAAGACGCGGATCTGATCCTTTATGTGGTGGATTCCTCCCTTCCCCTGGACGAAAATGACAGAGAGATCATGGAGCTTCTTGGAGGACGGAAAAGTATTGTCATTTATAATAAAACAGATCTGGAATCCGTGGTAGATATAAAGGAGCTGAAGGAAAAAACAGGAAGTCCTGTAATTCCCGTATCTGTGGTCGAGGAAACCGGGATCACAGAACTGGAGGAAACCATCAAAAAAATGTTCTTCCGCGGGGAGATTTCCTTTGACGATGAAGTATATATTACCAACGCAAGACATAAAACCGCGCTGGAGGAGGCTCTGGAAAGCCTGAAAATGGTCAGGGAAAGCATAGAAACGGGAATGAGCGAGGACTTCTTCTCCATCGACCTTATGAGCGCATATGAAAGTCTTGGGAAGATAGTCGGGGAATCTGTGGGAGAAGATCTGGTAAACGAGATATTCTCCAGATTCTGCGTAGGAAAATAATTTTACAGGAGACGGCAGTCAGAATAGAAACGTCATCAGGAGGTTGTGTGATGGAAGGTAAGAGACTGGAAAAAAACTGCGACGTTGTTGTGGTGGGAGCCGGTCACGCGGGATGCGAGGCGGCGCTGGCGGCGGCCCGTCTGGGAATGGAGACAGTCATGTTCACAGTCAGCGTGGACAGTATCGCCCTGATGCCCTGCAACCCCAATATAGGGGGGAGTTCCAAGGGACATCTGGTAAGAGAAGTGGACGCCCTCGGCGGAGAGATGGGTAAAAATATCGATAAAACTTTTATTCAGTCAAAGATGCTGAATAAATCCAAAGGCCCGGCGGTTCATTCATTAAGAGCCCAGGCGGACAAGCAGGCCTACAGCACAGAGATGAGAAAAACTTTGGAAAATCAGGAGCATCTCACCATACGGGAAGGAGAAGTGACCAGGCTTCTTGCGGAAGAAGGAAATATAAAAGGAGTGGAGCTGTATTCCGGCGCCGTATACTGGTGCAGAGCGGTGATACTCTGTACGGGAACATATCTGAAGGCAAGGTGTATCTACGGAGACGTGAGCAACGCCACAGGTCCCAACGGACTGAAAGCGGCCAATTATCTCACAGATTCCCTGAAAGAGCTTGGAATTGAGATTTTCCGCTTCAAAACGGGAACCCCTGCCAGGATCGCGGGAAATACCATTGATTACTCGAAAATGGAAGAACAGTTCGGAGACGAAAGGATCGTTCCCTTTTCTTTTTCCACAGATCCGGAATCTGTACAGATCCGGCAGAAATCCTGCTGGCTTACCTATACCAACGAAAAGACTCACGAGATCATCCGCAGTAATCTTGACAGATCGCCCCTTTATTCCGGGGTGATCGAGGGAACAGGACCCAGGTACTGCCCTTCTATTGAAGACAAGGTGGTGAGATTCGCGGATAAAAACCGCCATCAGGTATTTATCGAGCCGGAGGGACTGTATACAAACGAAATGTATATAGGAGGAATGTCCAGTTCCCTTCCCGAAGATGTACAGGACGCCATGTATCACTCTGTTCCGGGACTTGAGAACGCGAAGATCGTGAAAAACGCGTACGCCATCGAATACGACTGCATCAATCCAAGACAGCTTTATCCCACACTGGAATTTAAAAATATAAAAGGGCTTTTCAGCGCGGGACAGTTTAACGGAAGCTCAGGATATGAGGAAGCTGCGGCCCAGGGACTGATCGCGGGTATCAACGCGGCCATGAAACTGAAAGGGCAGGAAATGCTTATTCTGGACCGTTCAGAGGCATATACGGGAGTGCTGATCGACGATCTGGTCACAAAAGAAAATCACGAGCCTTACAGGATGATGACAAGCCGGGCGGAATACCGCCTTCTTCTGAGGCAGGACAACGCGGATCTCAGGCTTCGTGAAAAGGGATACAGAGTGGGACTGATCGATGAGGAGACTTATCAGAAGACTCTGGAAAAAGAGAGGGCCATCGAGGCTGAGATAAAGAGAACAGAGCACGCCACCATAGGAGGAACTCCTGAGGTTCAGAGACTTCTGGAAGAAAAGGGAAGCACTCTGCTGAAATCGGGGACTACCATTGCGGAACTGATCCGCCGTCCGGAACTTACCTATGAGGATCTGGCGCCTATTGACAGGGACCGTCCGGATCTTCCCTGGGATGTTACGCAGCAGGTGGAGATCAATCTGAAATATGAGGGATATATCAAAAGACAGATGAAGCAGGTAGAACAGTTCAAAAAACTGGAAGCGAAAAAAATTCCTGAAGATCTGGATTACGAACAGGTGGGAAGCCTGCGTATTGAGGCAAGACAGAAGCTTGAGGCCTACCGTCCGGTATCCATCGGACAGGCTTCCAGGATCTCCGGGGTATCTCCCGCAGATATCTCCGTTCTTCTTGTCTATCTGGAACAGTACAGAAGAAAATCCACAAAAGAATCATAGAATGTGGAAAACAGAAGCGAAGCTGTACGCCGGAATGTGGAAAACCTCTAAAATATAAGGAGCGGCAGAAAAATGGGATATGATTTAAGTATACTGGAACAGGGCTGCGCGCAGCTTGACATTTCTCTGGATGATATTCAGAAAAAACAGTTTACGGATTTTTATGAATTTCTTGTAGAAAAAAACAAAGTAATGAATCTCACCGGGATAACAGATTTTCAGGAGGTTCTGGTAAAGCATTTCCTGGACAGCCTGTCCTGTGTGAAGGCTTTGGATATGAAGAAGATTAAAAGTATAATAGACGTGGGAACAGGAGCCGGATTTCCCGGCGTTCCTCTGAAGATCGCGTTTCCGCATCTGGAGGCCTGTCTTCTGGATTCCCTGAAAAAAAGAGTGAATTTTCTGGAGGAGACTTTCCGTCTCCTTGATCTGGAAGATATAAAAGCCGTCCACGGACGAGCGGAGGAATACGCCAGAAACAAAGATTACAGAGAATCCTTCGACCTCTGCGTGTCCAGGGCGGTTTCCAACCTTGCCACGCTTGCGGAATACTGCCTGCCCTATGTAAAAAAGGGAGGATATTTTATTTCCTATAAATCCGGAGCGGTAAAGGAAGAGGCGCAGCAGGCGGAAAAAGCGGTTAAGGTTCTGGGAGGAAAAATAAAAGATATCATCTACTTTTCTCTCCCGGATTCGGAAATACAGCGATCCCTGGTGGTGATCGAAAAAATATCCCCCTGTCCGGGACGTTATCCCAGAAAGGCGGGAACTCCGCAGAAAGAACCGATTTTGTAGGAGTTTCACAAATTCATCACAGATTTATCCGATTTTTATCACAACTTTTTCATAGAATATTCAAAGAGCAGTTACAAAAAATCTGCTCCCGGGGAAGATGTTTCCGGGTACCCCCTATCTCTGTTTCTCCCAGAGACATCTTCTTCTGTAGAAAAGGAGGAGAAATCTGTGATCGAAGTAAACAATCTGGTCAAGCGATATGGAGACCATACGGCAGTCGACCACCTTTCTTTTAAGATAGAGAAAGGAAAAATCTACGGTTTTCTGGGCCCCAACGGCGCAGGAAAGTCTACTACCATGAATATTATCACCGGCTATATCGCCTCTACCGAGGGAACTGTATCCATAGACGGTCATGATATTCTTGAAGAACCGGAAAAAGCCAGGAAATGTATCGGCTATCTGCCGGAACAGCCGCCCCTTTATTTTGATATGACCGTTCTGGAATATATGAGGTTCGCGGCGGATCTGAAAAAAATCCCGAAAGACAAAAAAAATAAAATGATCGAAGAAGTCATGGATACGGTTAAGATTACAGATATGAAAAACCGTCTGATCAAAAATCTGTCCAAAGGATACCGGCAGAGAGTAGGACTTGCCCAGGCGATCCTTGGTTATCCGGACGTGATCATTCTGGACGAACCCACAGTAGGACTGGATCCGAAACAGATCATTGAGATCAGAGATCTGATAAAAAATCTGAAACAGAAACATACGGTAATATTAAGTTCTCATATCCTTTCGGAAGTGAGCGCGGTCTGCGATTACGTGCTGATCATCTCCCACGGAAAGCTTGTGGCAAGCGATACCCCGGAGAATCTCGGCAAACTTGCAGCAGGTTCTAATAACCTGTCTCTGGTGATAAAAGGGGATAAAGAAAAGATACGTATATTGCTGGGAGAGATTTCCGGCGTCAGGGATATTTCCATTGAAGGTTCCGGAGAGGAAGGAGAATGGAATGTGAAGCTGACAACAGAAGAACATACGGATATCCGCGAAGATGTTTTCTTCAAAATGGCGGAAAACAGGTATCCTATTCTCGAAATGCAGTCTAAGAAAGTATCTCTGGAAGAAATCTTCCTGGAACTGACAGAAGACGGCGCCGGACAGAAAAAAGAGAAAGATGCGGAACAGGAAAACGACGATAAAGAGGGGGGAGAGTCATGACAGCCATTTATAAACGTGAATTGAGAAGTTATCTGACGTCCATGATCGGATACATTTTTATATTTTTTATCCTGCTTCTTACAGGAATCTATTTTTCGGCATATCAGCTGGGGGCTGCCTATCCGAAATTTGAATATACATTAAGCGCTCTCACATTTGTATTTCTTATCAGCGTACCCATCCTTACCATGAGGATACTGGCCGAAGAGCGGAAACAGAAAACAGACCAGCTTCTTCTTACGTCTCCCGTTTCCGTGGAAAAGATCGTAATGGGAAAATATCTGGCTCTGGTAACAATATTTGCCATTCCCATGGCAATCATCTGTTTCTACCCGCTTCTGATGACGAAGTTCGGTACGGTTTCTCTGGGAATGGCCTATACGGCGATCCTGGGATTTTTCCTTCTGGGCTGCGCCAACCTGGCTGTCGGAGTATTTATCTCCTCTCTTACAGAAAGCCAGGTGATCGCCGCGGTGCTGACTTTTATACTTCTGTTTGCCTTTTACATGATGAACGGGATTTCCTCCTTCTTTTCCGAAGGAGCCCTGTCCACCTGTATCACTTTCGGACTTCTGATACTGGCGGCCGCTATTATCATTTACACCATGATCAAAAACCTCCTGATCTCTGCAGTAGTCTGCGTGGCGGGAGAAGCTGTTCTGGCCGTCCTCTATGTGGTGAATTCCGAATTCTTCGCGGGAGGCATCCAGAAGGTCCTGCAGGTATTTAATATCAGCGGCCATTTTGATAATTTCGCCAACGGGATTTTCGATATCAAGGGAGTTGTATATTTTCTTTCTGTAGTGGCTGTGTGCGTCTTCCTGACCATTCAGTCTATTGTGAAAAGACGTTGGAATTAGGAGGCCGTGGATATGAAATTAACAGGGATATTTAAGAAAAAAAATAAAGATCAGAATGAAAAGAAACATATAAAAAAGGGGATTAACAAAAAGACCCTGAAAAACGGTTCCTACAGTGTGATCCTCAGCGTGATCTTCGTAGTGATCATTGTGGTGGTAAATCTCATTGTCGACGCGTTCCCCTCCACATATACGGAGATTGACGTCAGCGACCAGCAGCTTTTCAGTATCGGGGATCAGACGAAGGATTTTCTGAAGGAACTGGATAAAGACGTAACAATTTATCAGATCGCCCAGAGCGGTTCCGAGGACGAGGTGGTTTCCAAACTTCTTCAGAAATATGAAGAAGCATCCGATCATATCAAAGTAGAAAAAAAGGATCCTGTTGTAAATCCAAAATTCACTTCTGAATATACGGACGAGGAGGTAAGTTCCAACAGTCTGATCGTTGTCTGTGAAGACAGAAGCAAGGTTGTGGATTACAATAATATTTACAAAAGTTCTATTGATTATAATACCTACAGCTATACCACGAGCGGTTTTGACGGCGAGGGACAGATCACAAGCGCCATTTCATATGTGACTTCCGATAATCTTCCGGTTCTCTACACCCTTGACGGACATGGGGAAAAATCCCTGGATTCCACGCTTCAGGAAGATATTGAGAAAGCAAATATAGAGATTAAATCTCTGAACCTTCTTACAGAAGAAAGTGTTCCTGAGGACGCTGACTGCCTGATGATCAATTCTCCTTCCACGGATATATCAGAGGAAGAAAGAGACGCGATCATTGAGTATCTGGAGAACGGCGGAAAGGCAATGATTTTCTCCGATTATACAGAAGAATCCATGGATAATTTTGACGCTGTTCTGGAGAATTACGGCGTGGAAAGAGTGGACGGCATCGTGATCGAGGGAGACGCCCAGCACTACGCAATGCAGATGCCCTATTATCTCCTGCCGGATGTGAGCAGCGCGGAAGCGGTTTCTGACTTCTCTTCCCAGGGATATTTTGTGCTTGCGCCCTACGCTCAGGGAATCCGTCAGCTTGATAATGTGAGAGATACCCTTACCATAGAGAGTCTTCTCACAACCTCAGACGACGCCTACTCAAAGACAGATCTGAATACGGAAACACTGGAAAAGACAGATGAAGACATTGACGGGCCTTTTGATATCGGAGTGAGCATCACAGAAGAAGTGGATGACGATAAGACCACGCAGATCGTATATTACTCCACCGCGAATCTTATGGACAGCCAGATCAACCAGATGGTAGCGGGCGGAAACGAGCAGATGATCACGGAATCTCTGAATTGGATGTGCAGCACAGACGAAACGTCAACCATTTCCATTCCGTCAAAGAGCCTTGAGGTATCCTATCTTACTGTTACCGCGTATGACGCGGCCTACTGGAAAATATGCGTGATGGGACTGATCCCCGGCGTATTCCTGGTAGTTGGTTTCGTTATATGGCTGAAAAGGAGAAAAGCATAATGAAGAGCAAAACAGTAAAAATGGTTTCCGCCGCGGCAGTTCTGGCGGTTTTGTGCGGAGCCTACGCGGGGGTAAAATCCTATGTGTCCTCACAGGAGGAAAAAGAGGCTGAGGAAGCTGACCAGAGCGTCAGTGTGGTGGAGATGAACGCGGACGACATTGTTTCCGTTGCTTTCCGGTCAGAGGACGACGGAGAGGTTACGCTGGAAAAAGAGGATGATTCCTGGGTGAAAAAAGGTGAAACAGAATTTCCTTTAAGCCAGGATACTGTATCCAGTGCGGTAAGCGGGATCGCCGCTCTCACAGCGGATCAGAAACTGGAGGAGACAGCTGATCTAAGCGAGTATGATCTGGAGGAGCCTGAGAATGAGATCACAGTCTTAACAGACGACGGGGAAGAAACCACGGTTCAGGTGGGAATGATGAATTCCTCCAGTCAGTATTATGTAAAGAAGGCGGGAGACGATGAAACCGTTTATCTTGTTTCATCGTCTTCCCTGGATCCTTTCATGGGTTCTGTATATGATCTTGCCGAAGCAGAGACATTTCCTTCTGTAACGTCCTCCACGATCACACAGGTGAAAGTGGATAAAGAAAACGGATACGAGCTGAAACAGAACAGCGAGACCCTTGGCTGGGATATTTCCGACGGAAAAGATACGGAGAAAGCGGATACCACCCAGGCAGGCACAGTGACTTCGGCTATCGGTTCTCTTACGTATGATGAATTCGTGGATTATAACTGCACAGACGAGACGGAATACGGCTTTGACAATCCCTATGCGGTAATTACCGCGGATTATACGGTAGAAGAGGAAATAGAGGCGGATACGGACGATACAGAGGCGTCTGAGGAAGAAGATACCTCTTCAGAAGAGTCCGCAGAAAATGAATCCGGGGATGAGGATGCCATAGAGGATACTGCAGACGCGGAGTCATCAGAGGATTCAGAAGAAACAGAGATTGTCACCAGAGATGAAGAACTGATCATATATGTGGGCGACGAGACAGACGGAAGCCGCTATGTGAAGGTAAACGACAGTAATCAGGTATATACCATATCAGAGGATTCGCTGGCGGATATTCTTGATAAAACAATCGCTGATTTTTATGATCTCACAGTAAGCTATCTCACAGTAAACAATCTGGAAACAATGGATATCGAGGCTGAGGACGGATCACATGAAGTTCAGGTAATCAGGGAGACAACAGAGGACGAAGACGGCGAAGAGACCACTACATCCTCCTATAAGCTGGACGGCAAAGAGATAGAGGAAACGGCGTTTACTACTTTCTATAACAAGGTCATAAACATGACAGGTCAGCAGAGACTGACAGATGAATATGATCCGGAAGGAGATCCTGCCTACACGTTTACTCTTACGGATACCGACGGCGAAGAAATCCTTGTGAAATATTATGAGTATGACGCAAGTTTCTATGCGGCGGTTGTGGAAGACAGAGTATACCTGGTAAACAAGATGGACGTCCGCGATATGGACGAGGCATATCAGGAAATGATAACAGCTGAAGAGGCTGAAACAGAAGAAAGTTCTGAGGATGAAGAGGCTGAAACAGAAGAAAACACTGAAGAGATATCTGAAGACAATGCCATAGAAGAAACGGATACGGAAGCCTCTGAATAAAAGAGAATGTGTAAGAAAAATCTCCCCCGGCGATATGCCGGAGGAGATTTTTTGTTCTGCAATAAAGAAAAATCAGAAGAAGATACCTGCCTGCTCCAGAAAATGTTCTGGATCTTCCACATGGGGGAAGTGCTTCGTGCGGGGAAGAACGGTCCCTTCAATAGAGGGATTGGCGTTCAGGTACTCTTCCATGATCGCTCCGCCGTTATTCTCGGCGGCTCCTTCGATGATATAGATGCTGTTATCGATGGTTTTAAGACTCTGGACAATATCTATGTTCATATATTTTGCAAACTTGCATGCATATACTGCTTTCGCGTGGCTGCCTCCCCGGTGCGCGCCTTCGTAATATGCGTCCAGAAGGTTCTGATCCGGATGGAAAGGATCAAAAAGCATATTTTCAATAAAGAAATTCTGGATACTGTCTCTTGATACGGCGATATGGTAAACAAGAGTGCCGAATACAGGAATTTCAAGGAAATATTTAAGCGCTTTTTCTTTCTTCCCGGGCATATGCTTCAGATTGCCAAGCGCCGGAGGATTTACCAGCATGATCTTATTGAACAGGCTGTTTTCGTTGCGGCACGCCATAACGGCAAAGGAACCGGAAAATCCGCTGGCGATCACATCTGTCTTCTCTCCTATCACATTGCGGATGAAATCACAGATGATCTGCACATATACGAAGTTGGTATAGGTAATGCCCGGTTTCTCAGAACGTCCGCATCCCAGCAGGTCGATGGTATATACGGTATGTTCCAGGGCAAGGGATTCCTCCACCTTATTCCATTCATATCCGGATCCGCCGGGAAGAATGTCGTGGATAAGGAGAACAGGGCTTCCTTTGCCTTTCTTTGTATAATAAACTTCGCCGAAGCGCCATTTATAATAATTCCTTCTGTCTGTGTCCAGCATTTCCTTCAGAATCGCGGAAGCTGCAACAATCTTGTTGATAACATGAATGATAAAAGTAGCGATCGCAAACAGAACCACAAACGTGGCCAGGCGGTTTCTGTTTTTTTTCATTTCGGTCCCCCTTTTCCTGCTGTTTGGCAGTGTGATGTCGTCAGGTGATGTACTTATTATACGCTAAAAATAAGGTTTTTACAATGCTATAAGAGAGAAAGTAATTTTTCGATATCGTCTTTTTTCGTCGCCCAGCTTGTGGCGAACCGGACGATGGTATGCGTACTGTCTTGTTTTTCCCAGAAACTGAATACCACATGTTCCTGCAATTCTTCTGCTTTTTTATCCTCCAGCACAACAAAGATCTGGTTTGTGGGGGAATCATTAAAAAGGACGTAACCCTTTTCCAGAAATCCCTTTTTCAGAAGAGCCGCGGTTTCGATGGCGTTACTTCCCGTTTCTTTATAAAGATCATCCGTAAACAGAGCGTCAAACTGGACGCCCAGAAGCCTGCCCTTGGCGAGAAGGGCGCCGTGCTGTTTAACCATGGTCATGAAATGAGGAGGACAGCTGTTTCCGGTGAATACTACCGCTTCTCCGCACAGCGCTCCCGCCTTGGTCCCTCCGATGTAAAATACATCACAGAGCCGCGCGATATCCGGAAGAGAAAGTTCGTTTTCCGGACAGGCAAGGCCTGTGATCAGCCTCGCGCCGTCCATAAAAAGGGGAATCCTGTATTCCCCGCATATCCGGGAAATCTCCGTCAGTTCATCCATTGTATAAAGAGTTCCGTACTCCGTGGGATGGGAAATATACACCATTCCCGGAAATACCATATGCTCATGGCTGGGATCTCCGTAAAAAGTATTCAGAAAGGATTTCAGAGAAGGAATATCTATCTTACCGTCATGCCGGGAAACTTCCAGCACCTTATGTCCGGTGAATTCAACGGCTCCCGCCTCGTGAACATTAATATGTCCGGTAGAAGCCGCGATCACGCCCTCATACTGTCTGAGCATGGTATTTATGACGATCTGATTGGTCTGTGTGCCGCCGGAGAGAAAATAAACTTCCGCTTCCGGACACCGGCACAGATTACGGATTTTCTCCGCCGCCCGGCTGCAGTAAAGATCTGTTCCGTATCCGGGAAGCTGCTCCATATTGGTGTCGATCAGGCGTTGCAGGATTTTTGGGTGCGCGCCTTCTGAATAATCATTTTCAAAATATAACATATATACCTCCGAAGTCTGTAATCTGGATAAACCAGAAACGGCGTCTTTTAATCCTTAGTTTATATGAGAGTATTGTATCATAATTTAGATCTTACTTGCAATTATATAAAAATATTTTCCAATCAGATTTTGCATAGGAAAATGATATTTTGAAACTGAAATATTGACAAAGGACAGGTAAGATGTTATTTTTAAATCGTAAGTAGTAAGTAATAAACGATAGATAATATTCGAGACGCTTTACAGATATCGTATATTCCTGAAGTTACGCTTATTCTTTTGCACGGAAGAATCCTGTGAAATAAATAGACACTGCGTTCAGCAAAAAAACTGCTCAGGTTTTGAAATGGAGGAAAAGAAAAAGCGGATAAAAGAAAACATGAATTATGAAAATAGAAATACAATGAAGGAAATGACCAGATATACTGAGAATGTGATAATATCATGACAATGGAATCAGTGTACAAATGAAATGTAGAAAGTGTCTAAAATTCAGGCACACAAAGGATATCTATAATTTACAGTTGAGTTAGAATGATAGAAAAGTATTATAAAATGGAAGTGATTAAATGTCGAGACAGAGAAGCATGGAGGCAATACAGACAGCAGAATATGTAACCATAGGAGAACTGGCGCGACTGACGGATGTGAGGTACAGCACTTTAAAATTCTACACAGAGGAAGGAATGATTCCTTTCCAGCAGCCGGAAAAGAACCTTACCAGAAGATATAAAAGGGAAGAGGCTGTTGCACGGATTCTTGGGATAAAGAAAATGCGCGCAGAAGGTAAATCTGTACCGGAGATCAGAGAAATGCTGGCGTTCAGGAAATAACCGGATCCATAAAGGCTATAAATATGCGGAAAGTATCATATTACTATAGTGAAAAGTATACGGAGGTGTATGATTATGAAGAATATATCTGTGTTTAACAAAAAAACTGTTTATAATGGAACATCTGTAGCTGAATTTAATTATGTAAGAGAAATTCTTGAGAAAAATAACATATCATATAAATATCAGACGACAGATCTTAATCACAATTCCTGGCTGGGAGATAAAGGAGTAACGAGAAGCATAGGCGGTAATTTCAGGGACGCCTCTCAGTCCTTGATTTATGAAATCTGCGTCCATAAAGATGATTATGAACAGGCGGTGGCTTTTATCCAGGACAAAATTAAATAGGTTTGTCTGTAGCGAAAAAAGGTATCTCATTTATGGAGATACCTTTTTTACTGGCGCTAAAACAAAGTCCGGCTGCCGAGCTCCTGGAGATACTACTTCCGGTAATTGTATGTTTCACGTGAAACATTACTGATTATACTGATCAGCCATTTTTTCCAGAAGTACAAGATTAATTTTATCTAGACCATTGAATTCACACGGGAATATACCCACTTCCTTATACCCTAGTTTTCTATATAAGGAACGGGCATTGGTGTTAAGTTCGTTAGTGTCAATTCGCAGGTAAGGACAGCCGTTTTCTACGGCGTATTTTTCATAAAATCTGGCAAAAGCGCTGCCAAGCCCTCTGCCTTTTATATCCGGATCAATGACTAAGGTGTGCATTACCATGACTTTTTCATCCGGAACGTTGTATTCCCATTTACCTTTTTCGTAAATATCTACCTGAATCTGATTTAAAATGGCAGTGCCTACGATATTTCCATTATATTCCTCAACAAACAGGTCATTTCTGCTTAAGGCTTCCTCCGCGGTAGCTTTTTCCGGGTATACTCCTCTCTTCCACCCAATCACAACCTGTCCCTTCTCTTCTGCTGTGTGAATTTTGCTGTAAATAGATGAAACACTGTCAAGATCTTCGGCTGTTGCTTTTCTTATAATGATGTTTTCCATAATGC
>DSLMC04103__coassemble_1044_pt1 | contig 14409 bp, 12 predicted proteins | sample DSLMC04103__metabat2_low_PE_036 | metagenome-assembled genome bin DSLMC04103
ACCATTTTTTACTCCAATTACAATGTGTTTTTTCTGGGCAATTAAGCCTGAATAACCAATTCACATATAAAATTCCTTATACCACTCAGCAAACCGCCTCAGTCCAGTCCTCAGATCTGTGCTGGGTTTGAAACCAAAGTCCCTCTCCAATGCACTTGTATCTGCATATGTCACCGGTACATCCCCCGGCTGCATGGGAACAAGCTCCTTGTGAGCCTCGAAATCATAATCCTCCGGTAACACTCCGGCTCTAACCAACTCTTCACTTAATATCTGCACAAAATCAAGCAAATTCTCTGGGTTATTATTTCCAATGTTATAGAGCGCATAAGGAGGCACAGGTAGACCATCTTCACCCGTAGCTCTATCAGGTGCTTTACCCATTACTTTTTCCACACCCGTCACAATATCATCTATATAGGTAAAGTCCCTTTTGCAGTTTCCGTAATTGAATATCTGGATCGTTTTCCCCTCCCTTAACTTATCCGTAAAGCCGAAATATGCCATATCTGGTCTTCCGGCCGGACCGTAAACTGTAAAGAACCGTAATCCAGTTGAAGGAATATTGTAGAGCTTCGCATATGCATGTGCCATCAGCTCATTACTTTTCTTTGTTGCAGCATACAAGCTCACAGGATTATCCACTTTATCATCCGTACTGTAAGGAACCTTTTTATTTGTTCCGTAGACAGACGAACTTGAGGCATATACCAAATGCTCCACAGGTACATCTGCATGACGGCAAGCTTCCAAAATGTTATAGAAGCCGATTAGATTAGATTCCACATAAGCATCAGGATTAATAATGGAATAGCGCACACCAGCCTGTGCTGCAAGATTGACAACGATATGAGGATGATATGTATTAAAAATATCTTGAAGCAATTCTTTATCAGAAATAGATCCTCTGACAAACACAAAAGAAGGATAAATGTTCAATTCAGTCAGTCTTGATTCTTTCAGTCCTACGTCATAGTAATCATTCATGTTATCAATGCCAATGACTGTCACATCCTTTACATCCTCGTAAAGGCGCTTGACCAAGTTGGAGCCAATAAAACCTGCAGCCCCAGTTACCAGTATTGTTTTATTGTGTAAATCAACATTACTCATGACGTTTTCCCTCTGTTTTCTTTCTTTTTATCTTTCTTCTGTACCGATTTTCTTTCCTCAATAATTCTTTATCTTCATCAATTCTTTGCCACTAGGGACAATAAATGAAACTTTCCACAACATCTCTTTCCAATTAATTGCACGAACAATAGTCTGTAAATGCACTCTATAAGAACATCCGCAGGCTAAGTCGCACATTCTGATTATTTTGCTGTTTCTTATGTTTCGTTTGGGTTAAAATGAAACAATCAAGAGCATACCTTTAATTTCAGCTAGTAAAGCTCGTTCCATCTTTGCCTGTAGCAAAATCATTCAAATATGTGCGACTCGGGAACCCGCTAAACCATTGAAAAACAAAGGTTATTCTTGGTTGTTCCTATTATATCTCGCGGGCCCACATATTCGATCCTGATATCCTCATCCGGTTTATAGCCGGAAAGGCGGATCAGATTTCTGGCCAGAGTGTCTATCTTCACCGGCTCTCCCATATCCAGAACGAAGATTTCTCCTCCCCATGCATAAGTTCCGGCCTGCAGCACAAGGCTCACCGCTTCCGGAATAGTCATGAAATATCGGATAATATCCGGATGAGTGACAGTTATTGGACCTCCCGCCTCTATCTGTTTCTTAAACAGCGGAATTACAGAGCCATTGCTTCCCAGCACATTTCCAAACCGGACTGCCACAAACTGTGTTCCATTCCTGTCTTTATTGCTGGTACTCTCAATACGGATAAAATTCTCTTCATTTTCCATACCGTCTACTGCCATATGATCCATAGGATCAGACGCGAGCTGTCCGTCAATGACTTTATCCATATGGGCGTGGAGGAAGGGAAGAAGGTCGATTCTTCCTTCTTTACTGATGGCGTCCATACTCTGAATGACCATCTCGCAGAGACGTTTGCTTGCTCCCATGATGTTCGTAGGATTCACTGCCTTATCCGTACTGATAAGAACAAATCTTTTTGTCCCGTTTCTCAGTGCTGCATAGGCAGTCTTATATGTACCTATCACATTATTTTTAATCGCTTCATTTGGACTGGTTTCCATCAGCGGCACATGCTTGTGGGCTGCCGCATGATAAACAATATCCGGTTTGTAATGTTCGAACACCCAGTTGATCCGTCTGCTATCCCTGACAGAACCAATCAGAACCACAAGATTCAACTTTGGATATTTTCTTTTTAGCTCCTGTTCTATCTCATAAGCGTTATTTTCATATATGTCAAAAATGATAAGCTGACCCGGCTCGTGTCCTGCTATCTGTCTGCATAATTCGCTTCCTATGGATCCTCCTCCACCGGTGACGAGGATCGTCTTTCCCTTGAGATGCCGGAAAATTTCTTCCATATTTGCTTTGATCGGCTCTCTCCCAAGCAGATCCTCTACCGCCACCGGCTTCATTTTGCTTAAAGATACCTCGCCGTTTGTCATCTGGTAGATTCCCGGCAGGGTCAGAAGTTCGCATCCCGCTTCTTTACAGATGTTCAGAATATCTCTTTTCTGCTCTGCCGTAGCCGACGGGATCGCGAACAGGATCTGGTCGATATTGTATTTATTTACCGATTCCAGGATATTGTCGCGTCCTCCTACGATGGGGATGCCGTCCATTACTCTGCCCCATTTGTTGGGGTTATCGTCGATCACGCACAGCGGTCTGGCGTTGGCGTCGTTGGATACTTTCAGTTCCTTCAGGATCACAGGGCCGGCAGCCCCGGCGCCGATGATCATGGCGTTATGGACAGATTTCAGGTTTTTGTCCCTGCGCGCTTTCTCCAGAATGACGAACCGGTAAGAGAACCGGATTGCTGTCACCAGGCAGAATTGCGTTACTGCTCCAACTACATAGTAGGAAACCGGCATCCTGTGCAGGAACGCCGTGATCCCAATTACATGGAACAGAGTGGTGACTCCTGTCGCTCCCAGGATACGGTTCAGTTCACTGAAGCTTGCGAACCGCCAGATACTGTTATAGAGCCTGAATATGTAAAAAAACGATTACCGTAAACAGTGTATAGAACGGCGCGAATTTCAAATACGCGTTCAGATACTCTGGCGGAATACTGGAATATCTCAGATCAAAACGGAGCAGCAGCCCGAAAAACCAGGATGCGTTGATGACAATCACATCATAGACCAGAAGATACAGTGCAATGATCTTCCAGTGCCTGATTTTTATCCAGCCTGTACTCCTTGTTTTATCCATTGTTCCCAACTCTCTTTTCTTCCCCGGTTTTCATTTGTTTCCCAAAAAGTCTTTCTTTTTGTGCGCCTCATTCATGCTGTGACAGGCTTTCATCTGTTCCTCGTCGCTGACCTTGCGCTCAGCCTTACCTGGAGCGGCTCCGGCGATTAGCATCCATGCGGCCGCTATAGCAGCAATCACAATAATCACTACCAGAAAAACAATCATTTCTTTCATCCTCTTCTGTATTTCTTCTGATGTATTGGTATCTCTGTCTTTTCTTTTTATAACTTCAAGCGCTCTCGCAGCTCATACTGCAGTCTTCCCGGGGCCTTATACGGCTCCGGCGGGCGGCGCTCATACCCGGAGACAGCGCCCTGTAGGTACTGTCCTCCTGCCGGTTTCCCGCAATATCTATGAAAACAGCAGCTTCAGCCGCCTGTTTTCTTCTGTTTCATTATTTCCGGATCCGTTTTCTCCGGATTGTTTGTGTTTCCCGGCGCGGCTTTGCCGGACGCAAAGCTCTTTCGGCATTTCTTTCCAAGATTCCAGGCGGAATTCAGATATCTGTTACCCTGATGTCCGTTCTCACATTGAAAGCTGCTGCCGCTGTTTTTCACCTTTCCCCCGCATTCCGCACACACAGAACTGATATGGTGCTGCTGCGTTTCCAGAACGACAATGCCTGCCTGCCATGCTTTGTACTTCAGTTTTTTCCGTATGGATATACTAAGCTGGATAGGTGAAAACTTTCCGGACTGTTTCATAATATATTTTATGTGGTTGTTCCCGAAATCCGGCAGTACAAGGATTTTCGCCCCATGTTTTACACAGTAATCGATTGCCTGTCTGCTGAAATGGTGAGAATAATGATCGTTAAGATTTTTAAGCTTCTCCCAGTATCTGCCGTTGGCATAAGGATTATTTCCGCCTCCTGCGGACTGTCTGGATTTCTCAATCTTTTCCAGTAGTTCTCTGCATCTGTGAGCGTATTCTTTCCCGCCTTTCAGGAAGAGGCAGCTTTCCTTATTTCCGTCTGCGTCTGTAATACAGCACACAAGCGCTGCGTCCTTATTGGTAAAAACAACAGAACAGATCTTATCCTCCGCTTCAATGCGTTCTCTGGCGTTCCGCCCGTCGGGAACCGGCATTTTCCATGGAATATGAAGCTCAGCGCCGTTTTTTTTCAGCACAAGAGCGGGGGACATCATCTGGCCTTCTGAAGGAACAGTGTTGCTTCTCAGCCTGCATCTGCTCCAGTGCCACCTGGCTCCGTCCCAAAGTTTAAGAAATATTTCTTTTTCAGAAAAATCCCGGTACATGCCCTTATAAAAAGTTACAGCCTCAGAAAAAGCGGCGGTTCTTGCTTTCTGCAAGGGAGTATATGATCCATCGTTTTCATTTCTGGAAAGATAACTTCTGGCCGCCGCTACAGCTCCGTTGATTGCCGCGCGTCGGAAATATAGCGGCACCTTCTCCCAAGGAATGGGATATGGAACCGGCTTCTTGTCCCTGCCAACAATCGTCAGCTTCTCCAGTTCGCGGAGCATATCCATAGAGCTGGCCAGCCTGTCAGTGCTGCGGCTGGAACTTGCAGAATCCTGAGATTCTGTCTGCACACCTAACGGATCTTTGCATTTCTTGCCTGAAAAAACATCCAGATACAGGTTGTAATAAAAACCAAGAATTTCGTTATAAAATTCCTGTGTTTTCTTCATCCAGTCCAGATGCCTGGTAAGGACATTGAATTTCCGAACAGTAATGGCATAAAAGCGGGTCTTTTCCATAAGAAAACACCTCAGTATTTTCGTGAATTAACATGATTCACGAAAAATATTGAGATGTTTTTTAGAATAATCGATATTATAATAGATGTATTTTGAAAATTCTCAAAATTTCTATTCTGAAATATATGACAGAACAGTCAAAAAGTTGATTATATGGTTATAAATTGCATGATTTAGGTCAGATATCATTCTTTACATAAAATCTTATCTGTGCTAGAATACGAGTGTCGAGAAAAAAATATCGTGAATCATGTTACTTCACGAAAAGTATAAATTTATTTTATTCAAATAAAAAGCACCCGCTTTATATGGTTTACATTTGTTTCCATACATAGTAGGTGCTTTAATTTTTCTTTTTAGATTTATGAATTTTCTCTGTGCTTTTTCAGATATTCTTCCCTTCCCTCTTCGTAAAGGTTCCGTCCCTCGCTGTCGATGATCACCGTAAGGGGCATGTCTTCCACCCAGAGCCTCCGGAGCGCTTCCGACTGAAGGTCTTCATAGGCGATGAGCTCGCATTTTTTGATGCTTTTGGCGATCAGCGCTCCCGCTCCGCCAATGGCGCCGAAATAAACTCCGCCGTATTTTTTCATGGCGTCTATGACTTCCGGCAGACGGGCTCCTTTGCCGATCATCCCTCTGGCTCCTACCGACATCATCGTAGGCGCGTACGCGTCCATACGTCCGCTGGTGGTGGGGCCGGCGGAACCGATCACCTGGCCGGGCTTCGCCGGAGTTGGGCCAACATAATAGATCGTTGCGTTCATGGGGTCAAAGGGAAGCTCTTCTCCCCTTGCCAGCGCCTCGCACATCCTTTTATGTCCGGCGTCTCTGGAGGTATAGATTTCTCCCGTAAGATAAACCGTATCTCCGGCGTGGAGACTGCGGGCTGTTTCTTCTGTCAGGGGCAGGGTAATATGTCTTTCCATCTTCAGATCACCTCCGTTTTGTGCCTGGTCACATGGCAGCTGATATTAATGGCGCAGGGCATTCCCGCGATGTGAGTGGGCATAGTCTCTATATTCAGTCCGATGGCCGTCGTCTTTCCGCCGAATCCCTGTGGGCCTATTCCCAGTTCGTTGATCTTCTCCAGCATTTCCTTCTCAAGATCAGCGTAAAAAGCATCCCCGTTCTCAGAATCGACGGGACGCATCAGGGCTTTTTTCGCCAGGAGAGCGGCTTTGTCAAAGGTGCCGCCGATTCCTACGCCTACCACCATGGGCGGACAGGGATTGGGGCCTGCCGCCTCTACAGTCTCCAGGATGAAATCCTTGATCCCCTGAAGTCCTGCCGAGGGCTTGAACATACGGATCGCGCTCATATTTTCACTTCCGAATCCCTTGGGGCCGACGGTGACTTTGATCTGCTCGCCGGGCACAATCTCCGTATAAAGCATCGCCGGAGTATTGTCCCCTGTATTTCCTCTGCGCACCGGATCTTTCACAACGGATTTGCGCAGGTAACCTTTTTCGTATCCGCGGCGCACGCCTTCGTTCACCGCTTCGGTCAGATCTCCGCCGGTGATATGGACGTCCTGTCCGATTTCCAGGAACACACAGGCCATCCCCGTATCCTGGCAGATGGGAACCTGCTCATTCTCCGCAATCTTATAATTCTCAATAATATCATCCAGTATCTTGCAGGCGATCTCCCCGTCCTCGCAGGCCCTGCACTGCCCGATGGCCTGCTTCACATCCTCAGGCAGCACCTGATTCGCCTCAATACAGAGACGCTCGATCACATCCGTGATCACTGCCGCATTAATTTCACGCATATATACTCCGCCTTTCTTTCGTAATGAAAACTCTTTACAAGGTTTTTTCAGTTTATATTCTCCAACACTTTCACATGTCAATATAATATTCCATCTAAATGTTAAAATCAACCCATTCAGACTGCTTCATCATCCAGAAAATCCTTTACACGTTCGAGGCTTATATTCAGCGTATCTGCTATCTCATTCTGTTTGTAGCCTTTCTTATACAGGCGGAATATGTTCCTGTCAGTTTCTATTCCACGTTCTTCGCCCAGACGTATTCCACGCGCCTCACCGCGCTCTTCACCCAATTTAATTCCACGTTCCTCGCCCAATTTAATTCCTCGTTCTTCTCCTCGCTTCTCGCCATCTGCTACCATCATGTCAATCGCTTTACACATATCATAGTCCTCCGTCTGTTCCACATCTTTTTTCAGTTCCTTCAATTCTCCTGTTTTCGACATAGACGCGATCATGTCGTAAGCGTCCTCTGTCAGACTGGAAAACTCTTTTGTATTTTCTTCGATAAATTCTGTAAGTTCTTCAGGTTCTGATGCCCGCTGTAGGAATCCAAATACCAGCTTGAGATCTGTACGGAAACGTTCCGCGTGGGAATATCTCCGTACATCGATCAGGTGTACTGGATAATCCGCGATCTTCTCCCTCACTTCTTCCGGAAGGGTACTGAGATCCATCATCTCTTTCAGGCCAAGCGGCCCGTCCCACTCCTGCTCGCCGAAATACAGTACTACGCTGAGTACCGGGATCAAATGGTCTTCTCTTCCGAAACCGGAGATGTATTCTGCGCCGCTCAGGTCTTTCTTCCTCTTATGTTCCCGGCGGATCCCGCTCCACTGCTTATCATAGAGCGCCGCGTCTCCGTTCAGCACTTTCAGCGGCATGGCATAGTGGATATCGCTCTGCTCCTCGATGGCAAAGAGCATCACCTGTATGCCGAACCGGACTTTCCGCACCAGATCTTTGGCAACAACACGTACATTGACGATATTGTCTTCATCTTTCAGTGTACTGGCCGCCGTGCTGTCCAACTCCATGATATCTGACGCCGCCACGGCACTGCCGCCTTCAAACAGTTCGTTGTTCAGGAGATCGGCGATCCTGTCCGCCGCTCCCAGGTAGATTTTGGATATTACATCCTTCTTACCCATAGTTCCTCCTTTCCTGCGGGAGGAACACTTCTCCTCTGTGGCCCTCCCTGCTTTGTTAAATGTTTCGTTGATAGTGGATTTAAAAAGCATAGAAGTTTCACAGATTTGAAATAAAAGAGTAAGATAAGCTCTTAAGATATATTAGAAATTCGTATATGCTTTTGCAAAATAATAGCACACACTGGTCCTTATGTCAAACAGAAAATTCACAGCAGAAAGATGGAGTCATCACAAAGCGGACCTTCGGCAGAGCGTGCGGATTTTGCGAGCATAGCGCAGGTCAGAATCAATTGTCTGAGCGTAAGCGAGTTTATTGATTCTGACCTGCAAAAAGCGGCGCAGCAAAAGCCCACGGCTCAACGTGTCTGCTTTGTGATGACTCTCATCATCTGCGTAACTTTTTATTGTAATTTTTCTATTGTAACTTTCTCATTGCAGCTAACTCATCTGGTTTTAGTAGAACTCATTATGAAGCAGCTCATGCTCCTTACCCTTCAGCAGTCCCGCGTACAGTTCGATCACAAGCGGATTCTCATCGGATTTCTTGATGATCATGGTATTATCCGCGTTGTAAAGTCCTCTCGCTCTCGCCGCCTTGGTTCTGGATCCTGCCCTGGTCGGCTGTCCGCCTCCCATGATACAGCCGCGGCGGCACGCCATAACCTCGATGAGATGATAGTTCGCCTCTCCGCTGCGCACCTTGTCCATTACCTTCCTTGCATTGGCAAGTCCGCTGACTACGCAGATGTTAAGCTGTGTATCTTTATAGGGTACGCTGAATTCCTTGATTCCCTCCTCACCGCGCACGCCGCACTCGGAAATCTCTCTCATGGCTTCTTTGGTATGTTCGGGACTCAGTCTCCGGAGAACGGCCTCTGTAACGCCGCCGGTAACGCCGAAGATCACGCCGCCGCCGGAACCGAAGCCGAAAGGCATATCGCAGGCTTCCGGATCCAGAGAAGCGAAATCAAGTCCGAAGTTGTCGATCATGCGGATCAGTTCCATTGTGGTGATCACGATGTCTGTATCCTGCTCGCCGTGAGTAAAGCTGTTGGGACGGATCGCCTCGGCTTTCTTGGCTGTACAGGGCATGATGGCAACCATCACTGTCTTCTTCCCGTCCGCCTTCTCCGGGTCATGGAAATATTCCTTAATGACTGCGGAAAGCATTCCCATGGGGGAACGGCAGGTAGAAACATTAGGAACAAAATCCTGGTACTGGTCTGTAACAAATTTCACCCACGCCGGACAGCAGGATGTAAGAAGAGGAAGATTCTCTCCCGTCTCCAGTCTCTTCAGGAATTCCGCCGATTCTTCCATAATGGTCAGGTCGGCGCTGAAGCTGGTGTCGTATACCTCGTCGAATCCCATCCTGTGAAGGGCATTGACGATCTTACCCATAACGCTGCGTCCTTTGGGCTGGCCGTAGTGATCTCCCACCGCCACGCGGACCGCCGGAGCGATCTGCGCCACAACGCGCACGTTAGGATCGGAAAGAGCCTCCCACACCTCATCCATATGAGTCTTAATGGAAATGGCTCCTGTGGGACAGTATACGCGGCATTGTCCGCAGTTAACGCACTGGGTCTCTACGATCTTCTTATTGAACGCGGGCATTACCATAGCGTCCGTACCGCGGTACGCAAATCCCAGCGCGCCGATTCCCTGGAGTTCCTCGCAGGCGCGCACACAGTCGCCGCAGAGGATACATTTATTGGGATCACGCACGATAGAGGGCGAACTGTCGTCAATCTCACGGATCTCTCTTGTGTTCTTAAAACGGATATCTCTCACTCCAAAACGGTGTGCAAGTTCCTGGAGCACGCACTCGCCGCTCTTCACGCAGGTGGTACAGTCTCTGCAATGCGCCGCCAGAAGCAGCTCCACGATCAGTTTTCTGTATTTCTTGATCCTGCCGGAGTTGGTGTAGATCACCATTCCGTCTCTCGGCTCCTCGGAGCAGGACGCGAAGGTCCTTCCTCTGTCGTCCTCTACTGTGCAGAGACGGCATGCGCCGAAGGTGGAAACCTCGGAATGATAGCACAGTGTCGGTATATTGATGCCTGCCTTGCGGATTACGGTCAGGACATTCTTTTCGTCGGTAAATTCTACTTTTCTGCCGTCAATAGTCATTACGCCCATAGTACGTCCTCCCTTCTATGCTTCCACATAAATCGCGTCAAAGTTGCAGTTATCCTTGCAGGCGCCGCACTTGATGCAGAGTTCATTGTCAATGTGATACGGATGCTTGATCTTGCCGGTGATCGCTCCTGCCGGACAGTTCTTCGCACATTTGCCGCAGCCGATACAGAACTCGGGATTGATGTGGAACTGACGAAGGGCTGTGCAGACCTTCGCGCGGCATTTCTTGTCACGGATATGTTCTTCGTATTCGCTGCGGAAGCGTTTCAGGGTACTGATGACCGGAAGAGGCGCGCTTTTTCCGAGGCCGCACAGAGCCATGCTCTGCACCATGGACGCAAGTTCTTCCAGTTCGTCCAGATCGGACATCTCTCCCTTGCCGTCGACGATCCTCTCCAGAATCTCCAGCATACGCTTAGTGCCTTCACGGCAGGGAACACATTTGCCGCAGCTTTCTCTCTGTGTAAAGCTCATAAAGAATCTGGCGACTTCCACCATACAGGTATTCTCGTCCATGACAACGAGTCCGCCGGATCCCATGATAGCGTCAAGTTTCTTGACAGAATCAAAATCAAGAGGAATATCAAGCTGATCCTCCACCAGACATCCGCCGGAAGGGCCGCCGATCTGTACTCCCTTGAAAGCGGCGCCGCTCTTCAGGCCGCCGCCGATGTCGTAAATGATATGGCGAAGGCTGGTTCCCATGGGTACCTCGATCAGTCCCGTATTCTCGATGGAACCTGTCAGTGAGAAAGTCTTCGTTCCCGGGCTTCCCTCTGTTCCGATGGTGCGGAACCAGTCGGCTCCCTGAAGGATGATCTTCGGCACGTTGGCGTAAGTCTCAACGTTGTTGAGAACCGTGGGTTTGCCCCACAGGCCTTTCTCTACGGTACGGGGCGGTTTTACACGGGGCATGCCGCGGTTTCCTTCGATGGAGGCCGTCAGTGCGGATCCCTCGCCGCAGACAAACGCGCCCGCTCCTCTGTTGATATGTAAATGGAAATTCACGCCGGAACCCAGGATGTTCTCTCCGAGGATCCCGTATTTCTCCGCCTGTTTCATAGCCATGCGCAGACGCTTAACGGAAAGAGGATACTCCGCTCTTACATAAATATATCCGTTCTCCGCACCGACAGCGTAGGCGGCGATGATCATTCCCTCGATCATCTTGTAGGGATCGCCTTCCATTACGGAACCGTCCATGAACGCGCCCGGGTCTCCCTCGTCGCCGTTACATACGACGTAACGTACTTTTTCTTCCTGGCGGGCAACCTGTGACCATTTACGCCCGGCGGGGAATCCCGCGCCGCCGCGTCCGCGAAGACCGGATTTCGTCACTTCGTCGATCACGTCCTGGGGAGTCATCTCAAAGAGCGCTTTTGCAAGGGCCTGGAAACCTCCCACCGCAATGTATTCGTCAATGGATTCCGCGTTGATCTTGCCGCAGTTCTCCAGAACGATCCTGGTCTGCTGGTTCAGAAACGGAATATCGTCGGGATGCGGACAGACTTTATTGTCCTCTCTGTAAAACAGCCTCTCTACCGGCTGGCCCTGCAGCACTGTGCGCTCCACGATCTCGCGGCAGTCTTCCGGCTGAACATGTACGTACTGGTAATCGTAAGGCTCCACGCGCATTAAAGGTCCAAGTTCGCAGAGACCCTGGCAGCCTGTTTTGATCACGCCCACATGGGGAATATCTTTCTGCATTTCCACCTGAACGCCTTCGATATCCTCGCAGAGCTTCACCATCTCGTCATAGACATTCTGCGCGCCGGAGGCCATGCATCCTGTTCCGGAACAGACAAGGATACGGCAGGTATAGGTGTTGATTGTATTCTGAACTTCCTTCTGGCAGTTCAGAAGATCGTCTTTTGATGTTATCCTCATGCTTTCTCACCTCGCAATTCTTCCAGAAGATCCACCGCCTTCTCCGGCGTCATTTTCGGATGCACTTCATCGTTCACGGTAAGCGTGGGCGCCAGTCCGCACGCTCCCAGACAGGAAACCGTCTCCACGGTAAACATCATGTCGTCTGTGGTGTGTTTCTTGTGGCTGAGCCCCAGTTCTTTCATCAGGGCTTCTTTTACCGGCATGGATTTACGCACATGGCAGGCGGTTCCGTCGCAGACCTTGATAATATATTTTCCCTTGGGCTCAAATGAAAAATTCTCATAAAATGTCGCTACACTGAATGCCTTGGCCTCTGTTACCCCAATCTGTGAAGCCACATATGTAAGAAGTTCTCCCGGAAGATAACGGTATTCAGCCTGGATATCCTGCATAATGGGGATCAGGGATGCAGGCTTCGGTCCATAGTACTGAATGATCTCGTCTGTCTTCCTGTAATAAGACTGGTCTAACATTTACTTTCCTCCTTATACATTTTTGCTCTCTCATTAGATATCAACATTTTTGCGTATAATATAAGTTAATTATACATGAATAATGCATTTTTCACAAGGGATATCTCTTTATATTTATACAATTTGTATATAATGCAGATTAAATTTATCTGAATTCAGTTTTTTCACGTCAATATTTTTAATCTTCCGCCTGTTCTTCTCCGCCATGTGAATTCAGGCGGAAAACATAAAAATATCAAGAAAAACATTGATTTGATTTTTTATTTCTTATATGATGATAATGAACTGATATAAAGCCGGATTGTTTGTTCTGTCCGCTAAAGAAAAAGGAGAAAAATATTATGATGCGAAATCTTGACACTCCTGTAAAAAGAATACGTCATAAAGTTTTTACAGCTATCGCGAAGATTGGATTCGAGTCCTCGGACGAGACTCTGATCCATGATATCGAAGCTATCCCATATGAGATCGTTCAGGAACGGGCGAAATACCGTGACAGTATTTACCGTGAGCGCGCGGTCGCCAGCGAAAGGATCCGTCTTGCCATGGGACTTTCTCTCCGCCCGGAGAATAAGGCGGTGCATCTTACCGACGGCCTTGCGGCCAGCAATATCGACGAGAAATATTATGAACCGCCTCTTATGCAGGTGATCCCCTCTGCCTGCGCGGCCTGTCCGCCAAATAAATATATTGTCACCAATATGTGTCGGGGCTGCATGGCGCATCCCTGTATGCAGATCTGCCCCAAAGGCGCGATTTCCATGGTCAACGGCCAGTCTGTCATCGACCAGGAGAAATGTATCAAATGTGGAAAATGCAAATCTGTCTGTCCTTATGACGCCATCTCTCATAATATCCGCCCCTGCGAGCAGGCCTGCGGCGTAAAGGCCATCGGAAGCGACGAACAGGGACGCGCAAGTATTCTGGAAGACAAATGTGTATCCTGCGGTATGTGTATGGTCAGCTGTCCCTTCGGCGCGATTTCTGACAAATCCCAGATTTTCCAGCTTGCCCACTCTCTCAGGGAAGGAAACGATATTATCGCCATCGTGGCGCCGGCCTACATCAGCCAGTTCGGCGAGGACGTGACTCCCGGTAAGTTCAAGACTGCTCTGGAAGCTCTCGGATTCTCCGGAATGTATGAAGTGGCCCTGGGCGCGGATATCGGAGCGATCTCCGAAGCTCATCATTACGCCAGAGAGGTTTCCACAGGGAAGCTTCCTTTCCTGCTTACTTCCTGCTGTCCCTCCTGGTCCATGATGGCGAAGAAGTTTTTCCCGGATATGATCGGAAATATTTCTCAGGAGCTGACGCCTATGGTGGCCACCGCCCGTATGGTGAAGCAGGAGCATCCGGAATCCAGGGTTGTCTTTATCGGCCCCTGCGCCTCCAAGAAGCTGGAGGCAATGCGCAAGACCGTCCGAAGCGACGTTGATTTTGTCGTTACTTTCGAAGAGCTTTCCGCCATGTTTGACGCGAAGGATATTGATCCTTCCGCTTTCGACGATGAAGACGCTCCTGCAGACGCAACTGCGGCAGGACGGGGTTATGCGGTTGCCGGCGGCGTAGCCGGAGCAATTGAAGCCTGTCTGAAGGAATACTATCCTGACGTTCCGGTGCACATTGAACACGCGGAAACTCTGGCCGACTGCAAGAAGGTTCTCTCTCTTGCCAAAGCCGGCAAGCTGAAAGGCTGCATGATCGAGGGCATGGCCTGTCCCGGCGGATGCATGGGCGGCGCGGGTACGAACGTACCCTTCGCAAAATCCTCCAAGGCGCTTAAGAAATATCTTGCGGAAACAGATAAGAAGGTTCCGCCGAAAGAACTGGAAGATATGGGGCTGTGAAAAAAGCATAGCCCAAAACAAAGAAGGACCAAGGGTCAAAAATAA
>DSLMC04103__coassemble_1161_pt1 | contig 13341 bp, 7 predicted proteins | sample DSLMC04103__metabat2_low_PE_036 | metagenome-assembled genome bin DSLMC04103
ACGCCGCTTCCCAGACCGATAAAATGCTTCCACAGATGCACCATTTGAAAAATATTCTTTTCAGGTGTTTACGGCTCCAGGGAGTCGAAAAAATTAAAGGAAATGGATAGCCTGCAGACTCAAAATGGAGCCCGGCAGAAAATCAAATACATACGCAAGCGAATATTTGCCGGCAGGCGGGAACTTGAATACTCCTATCCGATCCTCAAACGCATTCCTGTTCTCCTTCCTTTTTGCTGGATCCACAGGCTTGGGATTGCTGTACGGAACAAAAAATCAATTGTGAAACAGGAACTACAGTTGTTGCTTTCAAAATCAAAAGACAGGTAAAAATATTTTTCATAAAATGACTCTGTATAAAGCTGTCCTCTATTGATATGCAAAAATTGTGAGCATATCATAGAGGACAGTTGTTATTCAGATGATCTGTTTCCTTTTTCTTTTACTTCTTTGTTTCGTCTTTCTGTTCTTCCGCCGGAGCACCGTCGTCCTGGAAAAGACGGTCTATAAAATCTCCACTTGAAGTAACAATTTCCGCTTCTTTTCCACTTTCATTCGCAGCGGCAACATCCGCAAATTCCGTTACCAGCGGATCATTTGCACTGTTCACTCCTGTATCGAAATCTTTCAGGGCTCTGGGCGTCTCCGCATTCACAAGAGGATCCCCTATTGTATTTATTGCCGCTTCAGCTTTTCTGATTTTTTCTTTTTCTTTTGCTGTGCTTTGAATACCTTTTCTGGACGTCTTAACGCCATTTACAATACAGCCCAGGACATCCACCCCTAATTTGTCAAGTCGATCTATCGCCTCTTTGATTTCTTTCAGAGCGGCATCATCAAAGCGGATCACAAATAAAGCTGCATCTGCAATCTGTGCAAAATTCATCGGATCAGCTGTAAGGCCTACCGGAGCCGTATCTATCAGAACATAATCGTAATCCTCTGCAATCTTCTGGATAACATTGAAAAGATTACTGTCAAGCGGAATCGAGGTCCTTTCCAGAATTGTGGGCATAATATCCAGATATCCGGTAAGCGAGGTCACAGCTTCCGCCTTGCTGATATCTCCGGCATAAAAGGCATTCAGCGAATGAGCGTATTCCACATTTCCCAGGAACATGCCGCCAAGACTTGGGTTTCTGGTATCAAGATCCAACAACAGAACATGTTTTTCCATTTTGGACAGCTGGACAGCCAGATTTGCAATTGCGCTGGTCTTCCCTTCGCCCCTTAATGTAGATGTTACATAAACAATATGCGGACCTTCTGTTCTGCACAGCCGGTTATGTACAATATGTGCCGCAGAGGCGAAGTTTTCCCACACATCCGAACTGATAACATCGTCCGAAAGAAGCGATTTTCTTTTTTCAAAAAAGGCCCTGTCTTCTGCAATTTCACATAAGGTCTCTTTTTTGAAGAGTTCTTTTACATCTTTCACATTGATCAGGGTAGGACGGGTGAATAATTTGAAAATTGTTATTCCCAGACCAACCGCAAGTCCGATCAGAGCCGTATAAGCCCAGAGGATTACATCGATATTGCCGCCTATGATATATTTTGCAGCCGGCTCGTTAAGCACGGAGATTGTTCCGATACTCAGAGTTTCCTGCAATACTTCAGGAGCTCTTTTGTTTAATTCTGTAAGGATGGCAATTCCCTCGTCCGCGCTGCGCCAGTACAGATTCATTTCTATAACCTGTGTCTCTTCATACTGATGCAAAGTCAGGTTATCATAAATATTCTTTGTAGTGACTCCCAGCAGCTCCAGTGAATTGATAACATCCTCCAGCATCATATCGCTTTTAAGAATATAGGATACGGTCCCGGCCAGATCCTCAGACATATTAATGTCGTTATATCCGGGATAATCCTCACCGGAGACAAACAGCCCGCCTTCTGTCTGTGTGTTAACAGAAAAAGAACTGGTAATAATGTACTGTTTGCTCATTTCTCCCCGCAGGAAAGAAATACCGGACAGTACAACACCGATAAGAAGCCCCGCCACTGTAAGCGAAACGATTAAAATCCGATGTTTTATGATCCCATACAGGATATCCGAAATTCTGATTACATCCTTCTTCACGACTTCTTTCCTTTCCTGATAATTTTTCTTATAATTACCGTTACTATGCCACCGACGCACAATACCGCCACACCGCCGACAACAAGCATGATAATATTCTCCACTGTCCAGATAGAAACAGAATATTGCTGTAAAGCCTCATCTTCAGAGAAATCGAATTCGTATTTTTTGCTTTCGTTTCCATCCAGCAGTATATAATAACTGCCCTCGGCAAGATTCTCGAAAGTTTTTTCCGATCCGCCTGTAGTCCAGGTCTGAACCAGCTCGTCATTGCTGTTATACAGCGATACGCTCAGGTCTGAGATGGATTCTCCCATAATTCGATCTTTTATATCAATATTGATACGCGGAATATAATTGGTGAATTCAAAGGAAATCTCCGCATTTCCGTCAATTCTTCCATCTTCCGATACCGTAATCTCCGTCGTGCCGTCTTCGAATATATAATCGTCCGGAGCATTTAACTGGCGAAGCTCATATGTCCTGTTTTTTTCAAGATCTGTAAAGGTGAGTTCGCCGTTTTCATCAGTTTCCGCTTCCTGCGTTAATTCCGGATATCCGTCGCAGGTAAGGCTGAATTCTGCTCCTTCCAGCTTCTGATTATTATATATTTCATCTGACAGCGTCAGACTGATCCTGGTTTTCTCACAGACAAATTTTATTGTATCAGGAGTACCTTCATCCTTCTGCTCAACTACTGTCTCTGTTCCTTCTCCAATGCTGGCGTAATACTGCGGGATTTTTTTCTGCGAAACTATATATCTGCCCAGATAAAGTTCATCGCTTTCGCCATAACCTTCGTCGTCAATTGTTACAGTATCTGCCACCTGATCTTTCGCATACCGGACAGTTTCATCTGCAGTACGGATATCTTCCGCAGCGGTAATTTCAAAAGTACCGCCGGAAACAGGCTGCTCAGTCTCAAGATCGGTCACTGAAATCGGTATTACATTTTTAGACGGAGAAACCTCTATAGATACTACATAAGGATCCGACCAGTCATAAACGTCATCTACATGAAAATCCACCGCTTCCGCAAGATCATAGCCTTCCAGTCCTGTAATCTGTTTAAAATAATAATTACCCTCTTCTACCTTTTCAGGAAGATAAAACACACCTTCCTCTGTAGTGGAATAATTACGGTACTCTTTCTTCTCAGGATAATATGTATTCAGGAAACGGATCGTACCGCCGTCTCCGGCTCTCTGTTCTTCGTAAAGCTCAAAAGTCAGTCCTGCCTTACGAATAGCTCTTCCGGTTTCCTCGTCTACAACGGTTGCGTAAACAGCCGCTTTTCCCCAGTCGTCACCGCTGGTCGGCGGATACGGAAATTCATAATCGCCTCCATAGTCGTCGCCTCCTCCGGCGCCGCCTCCTCCGCCTCCGCCGCCGGCGGTTTCATCATCTCCGGTATGTACTTCATCAACGCCGTCTTCAACGCCATAGCCATTTCCGAAGCCATCCATATCAAAGTCAACATGATCCTGAAAATCCTCATCGCCATAATCGCCGCCCAGAGCGTCGCCCAGTTCACTGTCCACATTATAGCTGTCTCCCTCATAGGCGTCCGGCTCTCTTTCTTCCGGTATGCGCATCAGATACAGAATCAGGAGCAGAATAATCAAAACCAGCACAAGCACAAGTCCAGTCATCATATCTGTATTAGACTGCCAGTAATTGATCTCTGAATGAGATTTTTTATTTTTTTTCATTCTTCTCTCCAATTCATCATCTTCTCAAATTCTTCTACAGGAACGGACTGAGACAGATAAAATCCCTGCCCTTCAGTAATTCCGCTCTTACGAAGAATTGACATCTGTTTCATACTTTCGATTCCCTCTGCGATCAGATCGACCTGCATATTCTGCGCCTGGCCTGCGATAAACGCGATATTATCGTCATCGGGATTAAATCGCAGATCCAGTTTGTACGCGTCGGCATTTGGTGCGCCGCCTTCGGAATGCAGAGCAAAAAAATCACCCCGGAAACCGTCAACTACAATTCTGAAACCTTTTTGCTGAACATTTTTTTCAAACTGAAGTGTAATGTCTTTTGCTTCAATATATGCATTCTGCGCTATGTCAAATTCCACATACCGGGGCGGAATCTGGTATTCCTGGATCAGGTTCATGAATACTTCAGCCACATCCAGCGCAAGAATATCTGTCTTCGAAATATTCACGGTAACAGGTACCGGATGAATTCCTGCATCGATCCAGTTCCGGATCTGTATGCAGACTTTTTTCCAGATATACTGATCAAGTTTAGTTATGTATCCGTTTTTCTCCAGGATCGGAACAAATACGGAAGGAGCCACCATTCCAAGCCTTCCATGATTCCAGCGTACCAGGGCTTCTGCACCGATTATACGCTGGGTATTCAGATCATAACGTGGCTGCAGATAGAAAATAAACTCTTCGTTCTGCAGACCAGATAAAATCTGAGGCATTAAAACAGATTCACTTCCTGAGTTATCCAGCAGTGAAAGATTCATATTCGCCAGAGAAAATCCTTCGTTTCTGGGAAGGTATTTCAGCTGATCCTGAATCTTTTCCATTTCTTTTTTCTGGGAATATCTCTGCTGCTCTTCCACAGACGGAATAATATTTCTCTGGAAAGAGGCTGTGAACAACCCAAGGTCGCGAAGCATGATATTCCAGAGGAATTTATAGATCATGTTAAAAAGCACTGAGAGGATAACGCCTGAAATCGAAGTGTAGAATGCGATCCTGATACCCTCGAACAGCGTCTGGATACTTTCCAGCGTCGCATCCACAGAACTGATCTGCACACTGCTGATACCTGTGATCAGACCGATAAAAGTTCCCAGAAGTCCCAGACCGGTAAGCGTTCCCGGAATCTGAAGCATGACGCCCTGCCAGCATCTGATGGAAAGTTCATCTTCATTGATCACCTCGTCAATACCCTCAATGATCATATTATTCTTTCTTTCCTCTTCAACCTTCTCCCTGTACTGGTCGAACAGTCTGTCCAGCACTCTCTGATTGAAAAAATTGTTCATTTTTGCCACAGCAAGCCAGGGCATAGAAGTCTGTGTCTTCTGTGCGGTCCGGATATTCCTGCTCGCATGTCCGAATCCGGCGCTGTAGTTTATGATCGGAAGCACTCCCAGAATCCCTCCTATGACTACGATTCCCGTCATAATCCCGCCAAAGATCTGTGAAAGTATATCCGGCGCCAGCACGGTCAGAGCCACCGCCGCTCCGATCACTACCAGTAATGCTCCATACGAAATCCATTTTTTCATTTACTTATCCGCCTTCCCGTCTTAATAATAAAAAAAACTGCAATTCACCCGTCATAGAGTAAATTGCAGCCGAACTACCTTGCAATAATCCTTTTGATTCTGCTTAAGGCTTCTAGCTTTGCGTCCCTGCATTTCTGCAGGTTTGCCCTGTATCTCCGGTATATATTCAAATACAGTCCCGCATTTCACATAATTATAATTATGCGATTATTTTCTTAATATTACATTATCTGCCTTTTTCTGTCAATGCGGAACCGTCCATTTTATCGAAAAAGCTGCCTGCGGCTTATTCCTGATATCGCCACACCCGGTTCTTGCCGTTCTTCTTCGCTGTATACAGCGCTTCATCTGCGCATTTATAAAGCTTCTCATAAGACCACCCCGGTTCTGTAACAGCGTATCCGATACTGATGCTGACATGGATATCCTCTCCGTTCCACCAGATCCTCTGTACATTACGGATAATTATTTCCGCATATTTACTGATATGGGATTCGTCCTCCCGCACCGCTGTCAGAACCAGGAATTCGTCGCCGCCCAGACGTCCTGTTTTGGAATTCTCCGGCGCAAACTCTGTCAGCAATGCCGCGGTCTGTTTCAAAACATAATCGCCGCAGGGATGTCCGTAGGTGTCGTTTATATTTTTAAAATCATCCATGTCCAGAACCAGCATCGCCAGTCTCTGGCCTTTCCTGGAAAGCGATCTGAGCCAGTTTCTTCCATACGCGTCTATGGACGCCTTATTCATAAGACCGGTAAAGCTGTCCACCGCCGCCTCTTTTTCCAGATTCAGCATTCTCTCTTTTTCTTCTGTGATATCGTTCATAAAGCCCACGGCGCACATGGTCTGATCGTCTGAGGACAGACTCTGACGGACGATCTGTACTTTGAACCATCTCTGAATATGTCCTTTCACCGGGAGCAGAAGCTCCAGGTTCTGATACCCCGGACCGGTCTGTATTTCTTCTATGCAGCAGCGTATTCTGCGTTTCTGCTCCTGTTCGATCAGTGTGGAATTATCCACAAAAGAAAGAAAACCCGGGATCACATTGTGATGCTCGAATATCTCGGTCCAGTTTTTTGAAAATACGATCCGGTCGGTTTCCGGTTCCCACTGAAAAGTAATAAATCCCGCGTTCTGGCTGATCAGCTCGTACTGTTCCCGGGTAAGCCACATCCTGCGCTCGTCCAGTTTCTGACCGATCTCCCTGATCTGCCGTCTCTGTTCCAGTTCGATACACAGCCGCCTGTATCCCACAAGGCTGATCATACTGGAGATCAGCGCCGTGATGGTATAATTGAATCCCTCTCCGGAAAAAAGCGGGATCGAAGACACCATCATAAAGATGAAATAATTGATCCAGATATTGATAAGCGTATATACCGGTCTGGCGGTTACGATCGCCGCAAAGGTGATCATCATAGTGACCGCCATGATCACATGTACTCTGGAAGAACGGACAATATCGTATACATTCAGACAGGTGTTCCACAGAAGGACGATACCCGCATAAACAAGACAGACCGCGTTTCCGGTATCCGGCTTCTTTCCCAGCATACTTACGAAAAAGAAATACAGGACAGAAGCAGCCAGAAGGAATACATAGAACCCGAAATAGATCCGGTTGTTCAGTGTCGAAAGCCCGCTGTTGGAAAGAAACAGAACCCTCACGGTATTAAACACCTCGATGGCGATACAGAACACTGCGGCAACCATACAGAGAAAGCGGTTATTCCGAAAGGCCTCTTCTATATATTTCTCTTTGTCCTCTTCAGCGATCCTGAATGTATTCAATGAAATACCCTCCTGATGTCTGAAATTATACCGTCACTGGTATTATAACACATTATTTCCATTCTGTGTTATGTTGTTCAGGTATTATATTGGTCGTTCAGGTAATAATCAGTCCTTTTTCCGGTCTTTTATCCTCTCCCGGATGTAATCCTCCATTCTGTTTTTGGGAACGTCCAGAAGGATGGAAAACTCAGCGTAGAGGTTTTCCTCCGCAGTCTTGAGATATTTCTCGTCGGTAGCGGTGGCCTTCTTGCCCCGCGCAAGGCGGTCTCTTTTGCGGTAACGGATCGTTTTGATCATCCGCATCAGTTCCCGGCACTGGCAGCCCCGGATACATTCTTTATATGTCTCTTCACGGAGTTTCTCATTCTCAATCCCCAGCACTTCTATTTCCGGGATCTCGTCGATCAGTTCCTCTGCTTCCTCTCTTGTCAGCAGTCTTCTCATTACCATTTTATCATTATCCACCGGAGTAAAAATCGTTCCCTCCGTCGCTCCATCGGGACGCAGGATATAATACAGACGGTCTTTCGGTATTCCTTCCATATTCATGGTCGTCACGCCCATCACCTGACAGATGCCCGTCTTTCCATAAACAATATACTCGCCAGTTTCAAACATACCTTCACGCCCTTTCTTTTTTTATGTGCCGCACATCCTGGTACAGCAGTAATATCATCCATTTTGCCGCACTGCTCCGTATAGGATTTCAGAGGCCGGTTCACATAACATAATCTCGTTTTCAATTTAAAACCCCCTGCCGGAGGATAATCCGGTACAGGGAGTCTTTCTCTTACCTATATTTTACCAGTTTTTTTGTATTTTATCAAATACAATCTGGATTTTTTTCACCAAGACGCACTTTTTCTATATATTCCTGTGTTTTTTCGTCCGCGGTATCGAACAGGTAATTCCTGCTGCTCTGCCGTCTCTGTTTCCATTCCTGTTTTCCCACTTTTTCCGCGTCTTCGATCTCCTGTTTCAATCCCTGGGCGGAAAGCCTGTGGGCGCCCTGTCCCAGGATGATCACCTGCTCCAGTCCGTCTGACGTAGCCACAGTCACCTGATGTTCCCGGCCGATGCGGTGGACAGTTTTTTCGATATACTGGTCCGCCGTCTCCGCTTCTCTGGTATATACCACATAGATGTTATGATAGGGAACCACTTCCTCCTGATGGCCTTCCACCTTATAGGCGTCGAATACCAGGATCAGGGTGCATTTGCGGTATCCCTGGTAGTTGCTGAGAATGTCCTTCAGCTTGTCGCAGGCGGCGTGGATATTCTCTTCCGCCAGTTCCCGCAGTTCATCCCAGGAAAATACAATGTTATATCCGTCCACTAGAAGATATTCTTCTTTTTTGGGTTTTCCCGGCCTGTAGCGTTTCGTCTCCGAGGGAGCCTGTACTGTTTTTTTCTGAAAAGCTCCCCGGTTTCTTTTTACAGGGCCGAAGGTTCTTTCAAAAATCGCCTGAAGTTCTTCTTCCTCCTCATAACTTCCACTGTAGGAATAACCGCCCGCTTTTTTTTCTCTGTTGCCGTATCCTGTCTTTGAACTTCCGCCAAAACTTCCGCTGCTGCCGGAAACTTTTGGGACCATACCGCCGGCTGATCCAGGGTTTACGTCTGTAGGATTTTCATAATATCCTGCGCCGTTTCCCGGATCGGACAGATCCTCATACCAGGAATCTGCTTCCAGAGAATCCTCATCTATGCCGCTGTCTGTGTGCATATATTCTTCCACCTGATCCCACGGAACCACAAACCCCGCGCCGTGGGAACAGAAAACAGAACCGGTCGGATTCTCCAGATCCCGTTCCGGATCATAGCCGATCCGCTCCACGATCTCATCCTGATTCCGGCAGGGCGCGTATCCTTTCAGGCTGCAGAAAAGACGTCCCGCTCCCCGGGTATAGGAATTGATCTCCTTCTGATAATCCCTCATCTCCGCCACCGGAGCCGTTCCGGTGAGTACGGCTGTCTCTCCGTCCGTTTCCGGCGGCTGAAAGCTGCCCTGCATTTTCTGGATATCTGCCATGGCTCTCCCCAGCATCTCTCCGGGAAGCTCCAGACAAAACTCATAGTACGGCTCCAGAAGAATACTTTTCGCCTTTCTCAGTCCCTGGCGCACCGCCCGGTAAGTAGCCTGGCGGAAATCGCCGCCCTCGGTGTGCTTCGTATGCGCCCGGCCGGTAAGCAGGGTGATCTGTATGTCTGTGATGGGCGATCCTGTCAGCACGCCCGGATGTTCTTTCTCCTCAAGATGAGTGAGGATCAGGCGCTGCCAGTTCCTGGCAAGCACGTCCTCGCTGCAGGCTGTGAAATACTGGCATCCGCTTCCCGGTTCTCCCGGCTCCAGCAGAAGATATACCTCCGCGTAATGCCGGAGAGGCTCGAAATGTCCCGCGCCGGTCACCGGGGCGGCAATGGTTTCTTTGTATACGATGTTTCCCGCGCCGAATTCCACCGCGACATGAAAACGTTCCCAGATCAGCCGTTTCAGGATTTCGATCTGTACTTCTCCCATGAGCTGGGCGTGTATTTCTCCCAGGGCGCTGTCCCAGACTATGTGAAGCTCCGGTTCTTCCTCCTCAAGCTGTTTCAACTGCTGCAGCATTTTGTGCGGATCACAGCCCTCCGGAAGCCGGATCTGGTAGCTCAAAACCGGTTCCAGCACAGGCATTGCGGAATCCGCTTCCACTCCCAGGCCCTCCCCCGGATAGGTCCTGGTAAGTCCCGTCGCCGCGCAGACGGTTCCCGCCGGCGCTTCCTGAAGAGTTTCATATTTTCCTCCGGAATACAGGCGGATCTGATCCACCTTCTCCTCCCAGGGCTCTGCCTGTTCCTTCCGCCCAGGAAGCGTCTGCCCACGGCTTTTCTCTCCGCCTGCAAAGGCAAGATTGACCTTGACCTTCAGGCTTCCCCCTGTGATTTTCATATAAGTAAGGCGGTTTCCCTGTCCGTCTCTGGCTATTTTGAATACTTTGGCTCCGAATTCTTCCGGATATATCTTTTCTCTTGTATACTCCTCAAATCCGCGGAGAAATTCTTCCACGCCCTGCATTTTCAGGGCGGAACCGAAATAACAGGGGAACAGTTTCCGCTCCCGGATCAGTTCCGCCACAGCGTCCTGATCTATTTCCCCGGATTCCAGATAGGATTCCATCAGCGTCTCGTCACAGAGGGAAACATTTTCCATCCATTCTTCCCTGTCCGTATCCGCGCTGAAATCAATGCAGTTCTCATCCAGTCTTTTTTTCAGGTCCGAAAGGATTCCGTCCCGGTCCGTTCCCTCCTGGTCCATTTTGTTGATAAAAAGGAATACCGGGATCTGATACCGTTCCAGAAGTTTCCACAGTGTCATGGTATGGCTCTGCACTCCGTCCATACCGCTGATCACCAGAACCGCGTAGTCCAGCACCTGCAGCGTACGTTCCATTTCCGCGGAGAAATCCACATGTCCCGGCGTATCCAGAAGGGTGATCTCCATACCCGCGGTACGCAGAACCGCCTGTTTGGAAAAAATAGTGATGCCTCTTTCTTTTTCCAGTTCGTATGTGTCCAGAAAGGCGTCTCCGTGATCCACGCGCCCCAGTTTCCGGATCTCGCCGCAGAGATAGAGAAGTCCCTCTGAAAGAGTTGTTTTACCCGCGTCCACGTGGGCGAGTATCCCCGCGCATATATGTTTTAATGTATGTTCTGTCATATTGTTTTCTCTTTTCTTTTCCTGTATCTGCGGCCTTTATTTTCCCCGTCGCATCTATTTTCTCAAAAGATAATATTCTTTCTTTTTTGTTTTACCTCTTGATCCTATGCTCCCCTCGTCCGCCATTTCTTTCAACAAAGCCCTTGTTCTGGCCTCGCTTAAATCTAACCATTCGGCTATTTCACCTGTTTTGCCTATATCATTTTTCAATAAATAAGCAGTTATCTTTTCTTTATTTTCTATTGTTTTTTTCGTCTGTTTTATTTCGCCTGTCTTTTTCGCTTGTTTTTTTCGCTTGTTTTTTTCGCTTGCTTTTTTCGCTCGTCTAACCAGCGGCAATGTTAAAATAGTACGATCCGGATTATACTGTTCATCAACTTCAGGCTCTAGCCATTCCTCGTCATTCCAAACCGAAAAAATATCCGGCACGCCGCTGCCTGCTCTCTCGCCAATACCGATCAGATTAAACATCTTCATCAGTGCCTTGTTTCTCGGATCTGAAATGCCGCCTTTGAGCATCTGCTCCTTACCTGTTCTGATACTCCCCGGATTCTCCATTACAATAGAATCCGCATCTTTCCGGATTACAATTCCTCGCGGAAAATAAAAGTCTGTATTTACGATACAATTTGCCAAAGCTTCTCTCAACGCCTTGTGTACAGGCGTATCATCTATCCGGGTGATTCCTTCCAATTTGAAAGGGATTTTGAGATCTTTTACCAGTTTTCCATATACACGAAAAAAGAAATCAAATAAATTACCTGTCCAGTCACCGGAACTGGACTGTAATCTGTCCGTCCAGCGGATCGTCGGATCAAGAACTTCCCGATAGTCCAGAAAATACTCAGGAAATTCATACAAAATCTTATACTCCTCTCCAAACATCAAAAGACCTGCTGCTGTAGGATGTAAAATACGGTCTGCGACGGACATTTTCGCAGCCCCTATTCTTTCCAGATATTCTTTGTCACTCAGCCGCTCCCACACATGCTCATTTCTGTATGCCATATGCCGGTTACGGTAAGCATGAACCGTCTCCGAATTAAGAACATCCAGCGGCATATCCTGCAGGACTTTCATATCAGCCGTTTCTTCCGGCTGATCCCGAAGCATAGCAAGGACCTCGCTGCGGTCACAATGATAATCTCCCTCCCAGTTTCTTCGGAAAGTGCCGCTAAACATATCTCCATTTATATATACCGGCTTCTGTTCACGCTTTGCCTTTGGTACATGAATAACCATTATGACATCGCTGTTTTCTTCAAATATCTCCACATCATTGTCTGTCAGCAGATTTATTGAGACCTTATTTTTATTGTTAATTGTATCCCAGAAGTCTTTACGCAGTTTTGCCGCATTGTCCAGTCCGGTCATATACCAGCTGCCGTCTTTATTTTCCTTTACCCCAAGAATAATGACTCCGCCATAGCAGTTAGCAAAAGCCGAATAAGTTTCCCAAAGGGACAGCGGGAGCCCGCCTTTTGCCTTTTTCACTTCACGTCGGTTATCCTCACGGTAAAAATCAAATTGGGATATATCAAAATTCACAGACGTCACCTCTCTCCATACACAATCAACAAGTCACATTTCTGTCAGTTTTTCCGTCAGATCCCGGGTAATGCCAATCCTGTTTTCAAACATCAGATCCCATATATCCAGACATTGTGCCTCATACTCTTTGCTTTTTCCAATATCAGTATTACAAACTTCGTCATAGAGAGCAATCATCAATTTCGGCAGATTATATTCAATAAGATAACCAACATCCGAAATCTTTTTCTGCCCTTGAAATATACTTTTTCCTGTATCTATTATTATTTCGGCATAATCAGATAATCTTTGTCCCTTTTTTAAATAATCCATAAATACATGCAGTAATTTTCTCCCCACATCAGACGACATTAATTTCTGTAAGAATTCCTTATCTCTTTTCAATTCAACTTTTTCATCATAGAAAATACGTGCCCATGTGTGATCCAGTTCTATACTGATTTCCAGCCTAATAAACTTGTATAAAACATCTTTTACTTCGGAATTATATTCTTCACATCCCAGATATACAATAAACATTTCCAACAATGCATCCGCCTGCTCTTTATTCAGACTTTCGATTTGATTTACAATATTCTCAAAAGCATCATATCGTAAATATATTTCTGCTATAGCATAGCCCGAAATCTGTATCAGCCTTTTATCACTTGAATTAAATGCCTTTTCCAAAAGCTTTTTCATTTCCTTTTTATGCTTTTCATATTCACGTACAAATAGACACTTACTTCCTTGGCATCCGACAGTTCTATTATCACTCTTAAAGACAGATAAAACATTAGATACTGCCCAAGCCTTATCAATATTTAAGATTGGCCATAGCGCATCAAGGCTGGCAAAACGAACCGCTGCATTCTCATCCTGCGTTAATTTTATAATTATTGGTTTAAATTTTACAAATAATTCTTTTCTCTCCCACAACAGATGACCAATTGCGCTTGCCG
>DSLMC04103__coassemble_1279_pt1 | contig 12317 bp, 11 predicted proteins | sample DSLMC04103__metabat2_low_PE_036 | metagenome-assembled genome bin DSLMC04103
GGTCGTTGAAGACCGGGAAAAGGAATCCCAGATCCGGCATTTCCACGAGCCAGTCGCGGATGCGGTCTTCGATATGATTTGTTTCCGCATTGTAGCACAGTCCTGCTTTGGAAAGCTTAACCGGACAGATGCTGCAGAGAATGTGGTCGTAAATCTCGTCGGAAGCGTCGAACATCTCCAGTCCGTCGGAAGACTTGCCCGGGATATCGTAAACTGCGTGGATCAGGATGATATAGTAATTTTCTCCGTAATCATAAGAGTCGATGACCCTGTCATAGAACTCGTCCACAAGGGCGTCGTCCTGAAGTTTGCTCTCCCTGAGACGGAGCAGGAATTCCTGGGCGCCGCCTTCTTTTTCCTGTTCGAGGGGGAATTCCATATTGATAAGATTTTTTCCTATGGTTCCGGAAAGCGTTTTGCGGAAAATCTCAAAGTATTTGAAAGCCTCCTCCTCCGAAAGTGAGAGAAAAGCTTCCTTCAATTTGGTCTTTTTATTTTTTTCGCCGTCCACATAGCAGCCGCAGATGCGCGTGATCGCGCAGTTGGCGGGCGTGAACTGTTTCTTGATCTCGGATATTTCTTTTTTGTTCATATAATTATCTCCTCGTTCGGATTATTTAAGATGTTAAGATGCAAAACAGCGCTGATCAATATCAGCGCTGTTTATTATAACCTGAATCCGGGCAGGGGGCAAGAGCGAAACTTTAGGCGGGATTCTCTGTCCGATTTACAGTTTGGAATACCCCCAGCCGTTTACAATGGCGTCGATTTTCTGTTTGTTCCTGCAAAGGGGGCAGTCGTGGAATTTGTAGCTGCCGTAATCCGGAATATCCCTCTGCTGGAAGATAGAATGCACCGGAAGCTGGGCGATACTGTTCACGGCGCTGAAAATCGCGGCAACGCCCCGGATCTTGCCGCCGTAGTACAGGATGCTTTCCACGGCGCGGGACAGGGTGGCTCCTGTCGTGATGGCCCCGTTAAGGATCAGCACGTTTTTGCCCTGGATCATGGGCTGGATATTATCCCGGAAGATCATCTGGCCTACGCTGTTGTATTCCGGCGAGGTAATATAAATCGTCTGGTGGGCGTTCATGGAGAGAACGCCGGCCTTGGTCAGTTCTTCCGCCAGATAGGCGCCCACTACTTCCAGTCCGTCCATACACACAATGGTATCAACAGGAATGGAAGCTTCATAATTGGCGGCCAGAGCCTGCGCGATCCTCCGCGCTTCGGAGCTTCGGGATTTCATTGTGGTAATGTCCAGAAAATGTGTGATGTGTGACTGGGGAGTGGCGAAATGTCCAGGGTAAATCTTGAGCTGGATACGATCGTCACTGCGCGCGTAGATCTTGAACATTTTTGATTCCATAAAACGACCTCCTTTATTTGAATTTGCTTTTATATTTGAAGTTTTTGACCTTATATTCAAACTTCTTTTGTTTCATTATACCATTTAAGAGAAAGAGTTATCAATATATTCTGTGAATTTGCAAAAAAGATTCCGAATGATTTTCCTGCTTGTCATCTGCGGCGCCAGGATATAAACTGAATACAGATGTATTATGCCGATAAGGCGGAGGGGCGTTTATTATGATCGTTTCTGATGAATTCCGTTTAAACGAAAACAGACAGGAGATCCTGTCTTCTCTGTCCGATGATTTTCCATATACCTGTCTGGAAGTGGAACTGGACCACCTGATCGGGCGAAGCTGGCACTGGCATACGGCCCTGGAGATTGATTATGTGATGTCGGGAACTTACTGTCTGCAGACGCCGGACCATACATTTCTGCTGCATCCGGGGGACGTGGCTTTTATCAATTCACAGGTTATCCACGACGCCCGCGCGCAGGAGGATAATTGCCGCCTGTATGCCCAGATGTTTGATTCCATGTTTCTCTCCGGCATGTACGGAAGCAGGATGGAGAGAAAATACCTTCACCCGGTGCTGAACTGCCAGCCGCTGGACGTATGGGTTTTCCGGGCTGATAACGCGGAGGACTTTCCGGCCATATCAGCTGTGATGGAACTGATCCATCTGAACCGCGCGGGAGAATTCGACTGTGAATTCCGCATCCGTTCCCTGCTCAGCGAGCTGTGGTGTATACTCCTCAACGCCACGGATGATTTCCGTTCGCAGAAATTTTCTTCGGGAAGCCGTGCCGCGGACGCGGAAAAACTGCGGACCATGGTGAGCTTTATTCACGCCCGTTATATGGAAGATATCCAGGTGTCAGACATAGCGCAAAGCGCCGGGATCAGCAGCAGAGGATGCAGCCGTTGTTTCCAGCGGGCTATCGGAACATCGCCCATGTCATTCCTGAATAGACACCGGCTGAGGATCGCGGCGCAGATGCTGCGCAATACCGATTCCAGTGTTCTGGATATCAGTGAAAGATGTGGTTTCAGTTCTGTGAGTTATTTCGGAAAGCTGTTCCGGGAGATGTTCGGCTGTACGCCGCTCCGGTACAGAAAAGGGGAGCAATAAAGGATTTTGTATGCAGCATAAAGCAGGGAGCCCTGAATTTTTCAGGACTCCCTGTTATATGTTGTGACAAATGTATTCTGTTGCAGCAAAACGGCGTTGTTCTGCCGGCTCTGGCTTATCAGAACACATCAGCCCATTCGGCGATGTTATCCGGCGTGAAGCAGGTCATGCTCCCCAGAACGATCTCCGTGGCCTGAGGATCACCGGGCATTGCCGTGATCTCAAAGGGACTTCCCTCCACTCCGTCAACAGTTACAGTGTCGCCTGCCTGGCCGGTGATCTCGCCGGATACCAGCGACATGCAGGTGCCTGCGGCCAGACGTCCGAGGTCAACCGGGTTCCACAGATATACATAAGGACAGGGGGTATCTTCTCCGGTGCCAATGTACTCTTCCATCTCGGAAGGCATTCCCAGACCGGTGATCTTTACGGAGCTTCCTGCCTCTGCAAGAGTCTTTGCCGCTGAGGTGATTCCTGCGGAAGTAAGAGCGCAGATCACTTTCAGATCCGGATGAGCTTCTATAAGATCCTGAGTCTTGGCTGCGGATTCGTCTGCCTTATCTTCGCCATAGGCGATATCAACCAGCGTCAGACCGGAGTATTTCTCATCAGATGCCGCGATATCGTCCATTGCGTCCAGCCATGCGTTCTGGTTGGTGGCGTAGGTGGTTGTGGAAAGGATCGCGTATTCTCCTTCGCCGCCCGCGATATCGTATACAGCGTCCATCATAGCCCGGGCGATCAGCTCCGTATCTGCCTGATTACAGAAAGTGGCGCGCGCGGTATGATCTGTATCAGAGTCCAGCGTGATAACCTGGATCCCGGCCTCTTTTGCCTCGTTGAGAGATTCTGTCAGACGTGTTTCGTCATTGGCGGCAATGGCGATGGCGTCCATCTGCTGGGAGATCAGAGAATCGATGATTGTGATCTGATCATCCGCATAGGGATTCATGGGATGATTGATAACACATTCTCCTCCGGCAGCCTCGATAACCTCCTGGAATCCGTCGGCCATAGCGAAGTTATATGGGTTATCCAGAGATTTGGAAATGAAGGCATAGGTTCCGCCGGCTGCGCTGCCCTCTCCATCCTGTGTTCCGGCATTTTCTGTTTCAGCCGTCTGTGTTTCCTCGTTTTCAGATTCCTGCGTTTCAGCTGCCTGGACGATCGTACCTGCCGAAAGAACTCCTGCAAGGAGCAGTGCCGCCAGGGCTGACCATCTGGATTTTCCGTAGTTTTTCATGTAAAGCACCTCCCTCTTTTTATTCCTGGAATCAGGAAATATTAAATTTCTGTCGATTCATATTGCTGATTTTATTATAAATCTTCTGCCATATTTATAGAAATATATAAGATGACAGAAAATATAAAAATCATGCCAGAATAAAAAGCTATAAGATGCCCGGAAGGAGGACTGAAATATAAAAATCCGGTCAGAAAATATCAAATGAAAACATATTTCTGCAGACGGTCGAAGGCTTCCCGGACAAGGCTGTGAGGAAGCGCAAGGTTCATCCGGATATGGCAGTCTCCATGGAACGGTCGTCCGTCCTGCCAGATCACGCCGGCTTCTATCCCGGAACGCTGAAGCGCTTCTACGTCTGTGCCATGTTCCCGGCACCACTGTGTACAGTCCAGAAAAAGCATATAGGTACCCTGAGGCATGGTGGTTTTCACGCCCTTAAAATTCTCCTGGATGAAAGTTACGGCGTATTTCAGATTATCATTCAGGACCTGGCGCAGCTCATCCAGCCATTCCCGGCCTTCCGGGCTGTAGGCCGCGATCAGGGCATGCATGGAAAGCATGTTCATGGAGTTATAGTGAGTAGCCGCGCCTGCTTTTGTTATGCGGTCCCTGAGATACGGATTGTAGATCACATGATAGGATCCCACAAGACCGGCCAGATTGAAGGTCTTGGAGGGAGCGTACATCGCTACTGTGCGCATACGGGCGTCTTCGGAGATCATCTGCGTGGGGATATGGCGGAATCCGGGCATGGTGAGATCCGCCCAGATCTCGTCGGAGATCACGTACACATCATATTTCCGGTACAGCGCCATCAGCCGGGCGATCTCTTCCCGTTCCCATACGCGGCCTGCCGGATTGTGGGGAGAACAGAAGATAGCCGTGTGGATATTTCCGGAGCTGAGTTTTTCTTCCAGATCTTCATAGTCGATGCGCCAGATTCCTTCCGCATCCTGAACAAGTGGGTTAAGGATAAGATTTATTCCGTTATCTTCCGCGCAGTGGGTGAAGCCGATATAAGTGGGAGACTGGACGATCACGGAATCTCCCGGCCGGCAGAGAATACGAAGAGCGCTGGTCACGCCGCCCAGTACGCCGTTCTCATAACCGATGCATTCCGGAGTAAGACCTGTAGTGCCGTAGCTCTGTTCATGCCAGCGTATGATGGCTTCGTAATAAGCGCCGGGCGTCTGAAAATAGCCGTATGCAGGGTGCGCGGCCCGGGCGGTGATGGCCTGAGGTATCGCGGGAACAGTGGGAAAATTCATATCTGCCACCCACATGGGAATAATACTGAAACCGTCCTTTACTCTGGCGCCGGCAAAGAAGACGTCGCCGCCGGAGTGAGGAAGATCTACGGCGACAGCGTCTTTCCCCAGCCGGTCCATAACAGTGGTAAAATCATATTTCATAGGTTTATCCGCCTTTCCAATAAAATGTCCTGAATTTATTGTAGTGAAAGAGAAATAAGCTGTCAAATAAAAAACGGGGCTCCTTACGGGAGCCCCGGAATGCGGGAGGGTAAAGGCATCAGCCTTCAATGGAAATATATCCGTTATGTTCAACTTTCTTAGGTTCTTTTTTCGGAATGGAGACCTTCAGGATACCGTCTTCATATTTGGCTCTGATCTCATCCTGTGTGACAGCGTCGCCTACATAGAAGCTTCTCTGCATAGCACCTGCGTAACGTTCACGCCGGATGTAATTGCCCTTCTTATCCTTCTCATCCTTGTCAAGTCCCTTGGCAGCGGATAAGGTAAGGTAACCGTCCTTCAGCTGGATCTTGATCTCGTCTTTCTTAAATCCCGGAAGGTCTACATCCAGTTCATAGGAGTCGTTCTTCTCGCGGATATCTGTCTTCATCATGTTCTGCGCGTGTTTGCCGTACAGAGGATTCCTCTTGCCCCAGAAATTGCTGTCAAACGGGAAATCCATCCAATCATCATCAAATAAGTTTTCTCCAAAAATACTGGGCATTAACATAAGTCATCTCTCCTTTATAAAAAATCATTCATCCATTACTCTGTTTCCAGAACCGGGAGACATATCAAAAATCCAACAGGTTTCGGATTTTTTTATCTCTTCCTTTGTTCTAAGTGTAATATAACACGCATTATTAGCACTGTCAAGAGGTGAGTGCTAATTTCACAGAATCTTCACATTTATATAAAACTGATTTTTTCCCAGACGTTTCGCCTTATAGAGAGCTGTGTCCGCGAGCTGGTACAAAACGCTGTATTCCTGCGGACCGCTTCCGGCCAGGACGGCGCCGGCGCTGACGGATATCCGGTCTTTTTCGGCGCCGCCGCCAGGACCGGTACGGATACTGTCATATAATTTCTGCAGTCTCGCTTTCATCACTTCAACAGACACAGCGCCGGGGATAAGAACGATAAATTCATCGCCGCCCAGCCGGCCGATCACTTCCCCCTGGGTAAATGTATCTGAAAGACGGCGGGAAAACAGGACAAGAAGACGGTCGCCGGCGGGATGGCCCTCGGTGTCGTTGACCTGTTTGAAGTTATCCAGGTCAAAAAGCAGCAGGGCGCCGCAACTGTTGCGGGAATGAAAGAACGCCTCCGCTCTGCGTTCGAATCCGTTTCGGTTGTACAATCCGGTGAGACGGTCGTATTCCGCCGCATTTCTGGCCGCGGAAAGCTGATCTTCCATCTGATTCATTCCCTCGGATTTCCGGACATATTCCTGTCCCAGGCGGGATATCATCTCCAAAAGCGGCGCCAGTTCCGGAACTTCACTGTCATCTTCCCGGATGCTGCCTTCGCCCCGAAGTACCCGCAGGATTCCTTCGCGGATTTTCTCAAAGTGCGCGAACACATATTTTTGTATATAAAAACGTACGATCAGAATGGTCATTACGGTTATCACAGCGACAGAGGATAAGCCGATGGCAAAGGCCGCGGCCACATTGGCCATTACCTCCTCCATCCCGGTAAAGGCCGCCAGATACATATCGTGCCGCTCTCTGATCACAACGATCTGGTATGCGCCGTTGATCCTCAGAACTACAGGACGGCCTTCCGGCAGAAGGGAGAGAAAGTCAAGAAGCTGTTTTCCCTCGCTTACATTTTCGATATGGATATCCTGTCTGTTGTTTTTTGTGATTCCGAGGATTTTTCCTCTTGCTTTTCCCGCGGCGAAGATGCTGGTGTCATACTCTGTAGTGGCCCGGCGCAGAATGGAACTTACCCGGTCGCTGCCGCTTGTCAGCTGCAGACGCGTCAGATCTCCGTCGATCCTCACAGCGAAAAAAGAGGTGGAATCAGAACGTACAGTTACGCGGAAATAACCGGGGCGTTCCCAGAAATCCGGTTCGTCTATGTTTACCGCAGCGGCGGTTTTTTCTCCGGAAGCTTTCAGCCGGGATATGATCTCCCCGTCTTCCTGCGTGCCCTGAAGAGATTCATCTGTACTGACCATAATCTCTCCGGAAGGACTGATCAGAGAGATAGGACCCGTTCCCATAATGATTCTGAGTGTTTCCAGACCGGAAGGAGAGGCGGCGGCCGCATCAGCGGCTATGATGCTGGACACTTCCCGGGCGTGCTTAATATATTCTTCTGACAGGCGTTTTACCGATGATTCATATTCTTCGGTAATATCTTCGAGGTTGCCGTCTACGCCGCCCAGGAGCTGGTAAAGATAATAGCCGTTCTCATCCCTTCCGCGGATATACAGGATGACGGCGAATATAAGAACAAAAAGCATTGCGGACACCAGATATGTGGCGGCAAGCCTTTTATACAGACGTTTCATACGGCGGATGATATCTTACACAGGATTCTCCGGTTTTCAAATCCCGGACAGATTTTTTGTTTTCTGCTTTCTTCATAATATAAGTTCTCCCGGATTTGTTTTCTTTGATTATCATGCCGTAAAAAAACGGATATTATACGATTATTTTTGTTTATGCATGTCCTTTGCAGGCGAACGCGCATCCTGAGGGAGTTGCGGCGCAGCCACCCAGAGCTGTCTCTCTCAGCTCATAGGGAAGCTTCTTCCCGACAGAATACATGGCCGCCAGCATTTCATCGAAAGGAATCGGCTGGCGGATGCCGCTTAAAGCCATCTCCGCGGCGGTAAGGGCGTTGGCCGCCCCGGCGGCGTTCCTGCTCTGACAGGGACATTCTACCAGACCGCCCACAGGATCACAGACAAGTCCGAGCATATTCATAAGGACCGTGGAAGCCGCGAAGAGGCATTGCTCAGGCGTGCCGCCCATCAGCTCCACAGCGGCGGAAGCCGCCATGGCGGAAGCGACTCCGACTTCGGCCTGACAGCCGCCCACAGCACCTGCTACAGTGGCATTGCGCATGGCAAGATACCCCACGGCGCCCGCGTTAAAAAGAGCATTTGTTATTTCTTCATCACTGAGATGGAATTCTTCCTGAAGAGCCAGGAGTACTCCGGGAACCACGCCGGAGGAACCGGCGGTGGGAGCGGCTACGATAAGGCCCATGGAGGTGTTGACCTCCAGAACGGCGCAGGCGTATGTGATGGCACTGGAAAGCACGCCGCCGCAGACGGTTTTGCCTGCGGCGCGGTGTTCGGAGAGCAGTTTCGCCTCTCCTCCGATCAGACCACCTATGGATCTGCGCGGAGACACAACAGGTGAGGAGGCAGACTCTTTCATGATCTCCCAGGCTTTGTCCATTTTTGCCATGACTGCGGAAAGTTCGGTCTCCCCGCAGTCGCATTCTCTTATTTTCATGATCTTGGAAATCGGACACTGATGCTCTTCGCAGAGCGCCAGCAGTTCCGCCCCGTTTTTAAAATCCATGGATATTTTCCTCCCTGTATAGTATTACGGCTGGACCAGCATAACGTCCCGGACATAGGGATTGACCCGGATACCTTCGGAAATATCTTCCGGGAGCTGTCCGTCGGATTCCACGATACTGTAGGCCGTTTGTCCTTTGGCTTCGCGGAAAAGTTTCATAAAGGCGATATTTACGTTCCGTTCGCTGAGACAGCTTGTAATATGCGCCACAACCCCGGGTTTGTCGGAATGTATTACGATAAGGGTACTGTACTCCCCGGAGAAATCCACTTCGACCTGGTCGATCCTGGTGATCCGCACCTTGCCGCCGCCCAGGGATTCGCCCCGGACGGTAAGCGTTTTGCCGTCCGTGGTGGTCATGCGGATGTCGACAGTGTTGGGGTAGACGTCTTCCTCCTCTTTATTAACCTGGAAGTGGAATTCAAGTCCCCTTTCCCCGGCGATACGGAAGGAATCGGGAATACGGCGGTCGTCTGTGGCAAAGCCCATAATACCGCCAAGAAGAGCTCTGTCCGTACCGTGTCCCCGGTACGTCCGGGCGAAGGAGCCATAAAGGGTGAAGTCAACCCTCGCGATGGGGCCCGGCGCCATTTTCTGCGCGAGGAGGGCGATGGAGCAGGCTCCTGCGGTATGGGAACTTGAAGGGCCGATCATATTCGGACCCAATACGTCAAAAACACTGATAAAAGCCATAAAAAATTCCTTTCTGCGGGTTGAGATTGTGTAAATGGCGGATGAAATGAACCGACAGCGCTACCATGGCTGATAAGTACAGCTCTCGGCGTCGAAGTAATACCATCCATTTCCGCGTCCGATAGGAGATCCGTCGCTCTCCGCCTGCTGATAGGGGATATAGGAATCAGTGCCGGGATCCCAGGAATACAGGTTAAAGGGATCGGAAATCTCTGTCATAATACTGTTTCTGTCTGTAGTCTGGCCGCCGGCGTCCTCTGGCGTGGCGTCTTCCGTTGAGGTATCTTCTGTTGAGGTATTTTCTTCTCCGGTATCGGTAAAGCCGCTGTCCGGCTGTTCCGGCGTGTCTGGATTGCTGCCATCTTCAATGTCTTCCGCGGCCGGATCATAGATGTCTGTCTCATGGGAATAGTCTGTATCACCGCTGTCATAATGACCGGTTTCATAAGTATTGCCGGCGTTGTCGTTTTCGTAAGTGTCATCCGTACTATAGGAATCTTCCTGATTTTGCACAGTCTCCTCTCTGTCGTCCGCCTGGTCCGGGGAAGGGGAAACTGATGATAAATCAGCGGCAGCCGGACTGATATCTGCAGTATTATCCGCAGGAATCATATTTACGGCTGTGTTTACGGGAGAAACGCCGCCGTCGGTTTCCCGCGCGGCCGGATCGGAAACGGTGTCCGCCGTATTATTATATCCGGAAGACGGAGTGTTATCGGCAGATGTGGAAAATACAAAAGAAATATTCACCGTGATCAGCAGGAGTATAACCATGATGCCGGGAACAAGACTGCGCTTCAGATGTCTCAGATTCTGCATGTACAGAATCCGGTCCTTAAACGGCATGTTATTGTCATTAAGGCTGGCCGCTGTATATGGGATTCTGTTCTGAAGAGCGGCCGTCTTTAAGAGAAGCCGCCGGTAAAGTCTGTGTTCCTCGCTGGAACAGCGCCGGACAACGCCTGCGTCGCACAGATTTTCAACATCGTTTTCGGCTTCCTTCAGCATCAGGAACAAAAACGGATTAAACCAGTAAATAACCGCGCAGAGGCGCAGAAGCATTTTGTACCAGAGGTCTCTGCGGACGTAATGGGACAGTTCATGATGAAAAATAAGCCGTAATTCTTCCGCCGTATAGCCTTTGGCGGGAAGATACAGCCGGGGTCTGAAAAGCCCGGCCAGAAGCGGCGTGGAAAGTCCCGCGTTCTGCATCAGGGACGGAGGACTGGAAATCCCCTTTATCCGGCAGACATGGGTATAAGCCTGTATGGTAAAGGACTGATAAACAGGAATACTCATTTTCTGAAGATGCCGCAGAGATCTGCAGTAGAAAAATATCTCGCAGGATGACCTCAGAGCCGCGCCTATAAGCCAGACGGACAGAAAAATTCTTGCGGCGGTATCATATGATATTGAAAACAGTCCCCCATCCGGGTGAGAGTCATGCTGCCCGGCTCTTTCCGGTGTTTCCCTCAGGACGCCGGAAGAGACGTCCGCAAGAGTATCCGCCGCTGCGGATATGTGGGATACATCCTGAATGTCTTTCAGAGTTTCTGTATGAACCGGGGTCTTTATGTGGAACAAAGCAAAGTCGCCGGAACAGGGAACAGGAACAAGAAAGATCAGGGATATCATAAACCATACGAAATACTTCCACTGAGCGGTAAATCTTGATTTAAGAGAACCGGACAGCAGCTTTACGAGCAGAATGATAAAACCGGCGATAAGATTCAGTTTAAGGATATGAAGCACAAAGTGGGTCATAGATTATTCCTCCTTATCTTCCAGTTCCTGTATAAAATCGCTGAGTTCCTGAAGGTCCTCGGAGCTGATCTTTTTCCCTTTATAAAGAGACGTGACAAACTTGGAAAGGGAATTGTCATACAGTTTTTCCAGTATGCTGTGGCTTTCATTCGCCTGATATTCTTCCTGTGAGACAAGGGGGGTATAAAGATTCATGTTTCCCTTTTTTTCTACCTGCACATAGTCTTTTGCCTCCAGGCGGGTGAGAAGGGAAAGGATGGTTGTGGGAGCCAGATGTTTTTTGAGATTGACGATCTTTTCAATCTCAGAGCGGCTCATAGGGGGCGTACCGTTCCACAGGACCAGCATGATGTCCAGTTCAGACTCGGGGAGTCTCTGACAGGATTTTTTCATGAGGTTCACCTCCTGTTTTTGGAATTACCCTCTCCTGATAACAGAAGAGGGTAATTTTATTTTACCATATTAAGATAGGAATACAAGCGTTCCGGGAAGAAATTACCAGGGCTTGTAAGTGCCGTCTTCGCTGTCATAGTAATACCAGCCTTCTCCGCATCCGATGGGAGCTCCGTCGCCGCCTGCCTCCTGGAAGGGGATATAGGAGTTGGTACCGGGATCCCAGCTGGCAAGGTCGTAAGGATCATTGATCTCTGAGGCGGGGTCCGCATCCGGATTGGCCGGTTTGGCGGGATCGGGCGTCGGCTTCGGGTTTTCAGATGCAGAAGGCTCCTGAGAATCGGAACTGTTTTCATCGGAAGGATTTTCGGACTGGCCGCCGGAGGAATCTTCTGTGTCTGATTCGTCGGAAGTGGAAGCGGACTGGTCAGAGTCATATCCGTATCCGGAGTCGTAACCATCATCCGTGTCATCATAGCCGTTATCGGATTCCGGATCGGCAACGGCGGAAAGAATCTTTATGATATCAGGAATGTTTTCTTTGTCGGTGGCGTATCCCGTGGCCGCGTAAATTTCTTTTCCCCAGGAGAGAAAAGTCTGGTAAACGGCAGGATACTGTTCCCCGGGTCTGGCTAAAGCAGGCAGACCTTCATAATCTTCGTATCGTACAACCGTGATCCTGTCCTCGCCGTTTGTAAAAGTGTGGAGCGTATTGGGATCGGAAAGTTCATACCAGTCGCTGTCTATATCTTCAACAGATACAAACGGTTCGTTGATAAGAATGGTTTCGGCGTTTCCTGTAGTTGATAAAGCGAAGATAAGCATCGCAGATAAAGCTGATGCCGCGATAATATTTTTCTTTCTTCTCATAATGAATCTCCTCGTATAATAAGTTTGTAAGCAAGAAAAACAGCTTACAGACTTATTCTTTTTTGG
>DSLMC04103__coassemble_1384_pt1 | contig 11454 bp, 9 predicted proteins | sample DSLMC04103__metabat2_low_PE_036 | metagenome-assembled genome bin DSLMC04103
GCCCTGGAGCATGTAACCCTGTATTCCATCATGCAGGATCCCATGACCTCCTGCGGATGCTTCGAGTGTATCTGCGGTATCGAGCCGTTCTCCAACGGCGTTGTCATCGCCAACCGTGAGTACGCCGGCATGACGCCTCTTGGAATGACCTTCCCGGAGATGGCGTCCATGACAGGCGGCGGCGTGCAGACACCGGGCTTCATGGGACACGGCAAGCACTTCATCTCTTCCAAGAAGTTCATGAAGGCAGAGGGCGGAATCGAGCGTATCGTATGGATGCCCAAGGAGCTGAAAGACTTCGTGGCAGAGCGTCTGAACAAGACAGCGAAAGAGCTTTACGGAATCGACAATTTCACAGACATGGTCGGAGACGAGACTGTAGCGACAGATCCGGAGACACTGGTAGCTTTCCTTACCGAGAAGAACCATCCGGCTCTTGCACTGGATCCGATGATGTAATAATTTACGGCGGAGAATGGGGGTTTCCTCATTCTCCGGTGTTATGCTTTCAGAAAGCAGTCGTGAAAACTGACAGAAAGGTTTGCCTATTTTTGGCGGAATCTGCCTTGTCAATAACCTATGAACTGTTGTATAATATGCAATAGAGTATAAATATCAATACTTAAATTTTTAAGAGGAGGCTAATAAGAAATGCCGTTTAATCAGAAACCACAAAAGTTTAATGCGAAGATTAACTCAGTCACAATCGGAAGCGGAGACAAGACTGTGACGATCGGCGGAGACAGCACATTTCCGTTCTACACCTTTGACGCTCCGTCAGAGAACTGCCCGAAGATCGGCGTAGAGATTTCTGACATGGGCCTTGAAGGCGTATCTGAGGGAATCAAAGCATACTACGATGGAGCTTCCACTATGGCAGACATCGCGAAGAAAGCGGCTGCTATGGAAGGCGCTGACTTTGTTGCACTGATCCTGGAAGGCGGAGATCCCAACGGTGAGAACAAGTCTATCGACGAGCTGATCGCAGTTGTCAAGGAAGTTGCAGATGCAGTTGACTGTCCGCTTGTAGTAGAAGGATGCAAGAACGTAGAGAAGGATGCGGAACTTCTTCCGAAGGTTGCAGAAGTACTTCAGGGAAGGAACGCGCTGATCCTTTCCGAGAAAGAAGAGAACTACAAGGCAATCGGCGCAGCTGCCGGTCTGGCATATAATCAGATCGTAGGCGCTGAGTCTGCAGTGGATATCAACCTTGCAAAACAGCTGAACGTAGTTACCACACAGCTTGGCGTAGATCCCAAGAAGATCGTTATGAATATCGGAAGTGCGGCAGCCGGCTACGGATATGAATATGTGGTTTCCACTATGGACCGTATCAAAGGTGCTGCTCTCGGCCAGAACGACAATATGCTTCAGATGCCTATCATTACACCTGTATCCGCAGAGACATGGGGCGTGAAGGAAGCTACAGCTTCCGAAGCCGACATGCCGGAGTGGGGCCCGCAGGACGAGCGTGGAATCGATATGGAGATCATGACAGCCGCAGCAGACCTGGCAGCAGGTTCTGACGCTGTGATCTTAAGACATCCGGAATCTGTTAAGACAATTTCCAAGATGATCAAAGCACTTGCGTAACGAATAGGAGGATAATTGAGCTATGGCACTGAATGGTATTCAGATCTTTAAATTAACACCAAAGAAAAACTGTAAGGAATGTGGATGTCCGACGTGTATGGCTTTCGCTATGAAAGTTGCACAGGGCGCTATGCAGATCGAGCAGTGTCCGCATATGTCCGAAGACGCGCTGGCTACTCTTTCCGAGGCTACCGCGCCGCCGATGAAGACCATCAAGATCGGAACAGGCGACGGCGAGTTCACTCTCGGAGGAGAGACTGTTCTCTACAGACATGAGAAGACATTTGTAAGCAAGACAAGATATGCAGTATCTCTCTGCACAGGCATGAGCGACGCTGAGGTTGACGCGAAGCTTGCTGAGATCCCGGTAGTTGACTATGAGCGTATCGGCGAGAGAATGCATGTTGAACTTGTATATGTAAACTGCGGAGCAGACGCTGACGCGGCTAAATATACAGCCCTTGTTGAGAAGGCCAAAGGCCTTGGAAGAACTCTGATCCTGGGATGTACAGATCCTGAGATCGCGAAAGCTGCTCTTGAAGTATGCAAGGACAGCAAACCGGTTCTGAACGGAGCAAACGCTTCCAACTACGAGGCTATGAACGCAGTTGCCACAGAGGCAGGCGTTGTTCTGGGCGTATCCGGCAAAGATATCAACGAATTATACGACACAACAGCAGCACTTGAGAAACTTGGCAACAAGAACCTTGTTCTTGACACCACAGGCGCTGACGCGAAAGAAACATTCGCAAATACTGTACTGGTTCGCCGTGCAGCTCTGAAAGATCAGGACAGAACCTTTGGTTATCCGTCCATCGTTAATCTTGTTAAGATCGCTCAGGGAGACAAGCATCTGCAGGCAGCTCTTGCAGCACTGTTCACCATGAAATACGGTTCCATCGTTGTAATGGAAGAGATGACATACGCAGAGGCACTTCCGCTTTACGGACTGCGCCAGAACGTATTCACAGACCCGCAGAAACCGATGAAGGTAGAGCCGGGTATCTACCCGCTGAACGGCGCGGACGAGAACTCTCTCGTAGTTACCACTGTAGACTTCGCCCTTACCTACTTCGTAGTATCCGGCGAGCTGGAGCGTTCCGGTGTTCCGCTTAACTTCGTAATCAACGACGCGGGCGGACTTTCCGTTCTTACCTCCTGGGCTGCAGGTAAATTCTCCGGAACCAGCATTTCCGAGTTCATCAAAGAGAATGTTGAGCCGAAGGTAAAATGCAGAAAACTTGTGATCCCCGGTAAAGTTGCCGTACTGAAGGGCGATCTGGAAGCAAAACTTCCGGGATGGGAGATCATCGTAGGACCGAGAGAAGCAGTACAGCTTGTGAAGTTCTTAAAGGATATGCAGGCATAACTGCACCTTATCATAACAAAGTAATGTAAAGGAGAACACAGGTATGGCAAAATTTGTAGTAATCGGAGAAAGACTTTCAACAACAGCTCCCGCTGTAAACAAGGCTTTCATGGAAAGAGATCCGGAGCCGATCATCAAGAGAGCAAAACAGCAGCTTGACGCTGGCGCTACCTATCTTGATGTAAACATCGGACCGGCTGAGAACGACGGCGAGGACCTGATGAAGTGGGCGGTTCAGCTCCTTCAGTCCGAGTTTGACAACGTTCCGCTTGCTCTTGACACAACCAACAAGAAAGCAATCGAGGCAGGTATTTCCGTATACAACAGAAGCAAAGGCAAACCGATCGTTAACTCTGCAGACGCAGGCGACAGAATTTCCAACATCGACCTTGCGGCAGCTAACGACGCTATCGTTATCGCTCTCTGCTCTTCAGGAATGATCGCTTCCGACAACGACGAGCGTATGATGCACTGCCAGAACATGCTGGAGAGAGGCCTTGGCCTTGGCATGGAAGCAGAGGATCTGTGGTTTGACCCGCTGTTCGTAGTTGTTAAGGGTATGCAGGAGAAACAGATGGAAGTTCTGGAAGCAATCAAAATGTTCTCCGATATGGGACTTAACTCCACAGGCGGACTTTCCAACAACAGCAACGGTATGCCGAAAACCATCCGTCCGATCATGGATTCCGCTCTGGTAGCTATGGCAATGATGCAGGGTCTTACCTCCGCAATTGTCAACCCCAATGATCTTCGTCTTATGGAGACCATTAAATCCTGTGACGTATTCAAAGGAAACACTCTGTACGCAGATTCTTATCTGGAGATCTGATCCGCCGGCGGACAATCCGTTCTGCGGTAAGGGAACGCTATGTGCAGGCGGTCCCGGAGAAGAGTTTTATAGTGTACATAACCAAGATGGGGGCTGGAGACTTCGGTCTTCAGCCCCCATTTATCTTAGGAGAAAGGTGGTTGCCTGATGTTTAAGGTAACGTTTGCTTTTGAAGACGGCAGTGTAACAGAAACCTATGCCAATACAGGAGACAATCTCCTGGAGATCGCCCGTGAAGCCAATGTGGCGATCGACGCCCCCTGTTCCGGAAACGGAGCCTGCGGGAAGTGCCGTGTACAGTTAAAGAGCGGCGAACTGGAAACAAAGAAAACACTTCATATATCCGATGAAGAATTTGAAGAAGGATGGCGCCTGGCCTGCATGAGCAAGATCATTGCAGACGTGGAGATCCTTGTTCCGGACATTGCTTCCGCCTACAAGAGCAGGATGAAAGTCGCGGATTTAAGCTCAAGGGAAGAGATCGCCATTTTTGAAAACGCCAAGCGAGAGATCGAACTGGCGGGTATTGAATTGAAAAACAGCCTTGACGTGGTGGAGGTTCAGATGGAGGAACCTACTCTGGACGATACCATGCCTGACATCGAAAGGCTTTCGCGCGCGCTGCGCAAGTTTATGAACCTGAAGCGTGTGAGAATCCCCTACACGGTTCTCCGAAAGCTTCCGGATGTTCTCAGAAACAGTAAGTTTTCTGTGAAATGTGTGCTTAGGACAACACCGGACGATATGTTCGTATATGATATTTTTGACAGCAGAGAAGACGTGGTCATCGGCGGACTTGCGGTGGATATCGGTACCACTACAGTATCCGCGGTACTGATCAACATGGAGACGGGAGAGATCCTGGCGAAGAGCTCTGCCGGTAACGGACAGATCCGTTATGGAGCCGACGTTATCAACCGTATTATCGAGGCGGCCAAACCAGGCGGCCAGAAGAAGCTGCAGGACGCGGTGATCAAGGAGACCATCAATCCCATGATCCATGAGATGTGCAAGAGCATCGGTTTCCCTAAAGACAGGATCTACCGTATGTGCGTGGCTTCCAACACGACGATGAATCACCTGTTTGCCGGCATCAACGCGGATTATCTCCGTATGGAGCCGTATATCCCGGCGTTCTTTAAAACAAATTCGCTGTTTTCCTCAGATGTGGGGATCGACATTAACCAGGACGCGCATATCATTATCGCGCCCAACATCGGAAGCTATGTAGGCGGCGATATTACCGCGGGCACCCTGGTGAGCATGATCTGGAACAGACCGGAATTCTCCCTGTTCATCGATCTGGGAACCAACGGCGAGCTTGTATTCGGTAACTCTGACTTTATGATGAGCTGCGCCTGCTCTGCGGGACCGGCTTTCGAGGGCGGAGACATCAGCTGCGGCATGCGTGCCACAGACGGAGCCATTGAAGCCTGCACCATTGATAAAGACACCATGGAACCCACCTATACTGTTGTGGGAGATCCCGGTACGAAACCGGTGGGACTGTGCGGATCCGGCATCATTGATGTGATCAGTGAGCTGTTCATGGCCGGCATCATCAATCCCAAGGGCAAATTTGTCCGCGAAGGAAAGAGAGTCCGCCACGACCAGTATGGAATGGGAAGCTATGTCATTGCTTTTGAGGAGGAAGCCGGCACCACGAAGGATGTGGAGATCACAGAAGTGGATATCGACAATTTCATCCGTGCGAAAGGCGCGATCTTCTCAGCAATAAGAACCATGCTTTCCTCACTGGATTTCGACGTGTCCATGATCGACGACGTTTATGTCGCAGGCGGTATCGGAAGCGGTATCAACATGCGCAACGCAGTGAATATCGGAATGTTCCCGGATATTCCGCTGGAGAAGTTCCACTATATTGGCAACTCCTCCCTGACCGGAGCTTATCTGATGCTTCTTTCCACGCCGGCGGAGCAGAAGACGTACAAGCTTGCGTCCAATATGACTTATCTGGAGCTTTCCGCAGTACCGACCTATATGGATGAATTTGTGGGAGCCTGCTTCATTCCTCATACAGACGCGTCCATGTTCCCGTCCGTACAGCAGAAATAAGGCCGGAGCAGAAGAGCCGTCCGGCGACGGTATATTTAATCTAAGTTTAACAGAGGTGTGCAATGAATTCTGACATAAATGAGTTAAAATCCAGCGGAGAGGAATTCCTCTCTGTGGGAGACAGACTGGGATATGAAAAAGACAGCAAGGAGAGGATGCCCTGGGAGCATTATCTGGACGCCTACGGGAAAGCTGATCCCGTGGAAATCGCGGCCAGACTTCAGATTCCCTATGATCAGGACACGAGGTGCTTTACCCTTCCTTTTCTGGGATCTGTATACGAGATCTCATGGCCTGAGTTTCAGGTCAGCCATCATGAGGACGGGCAGAAGTATTATCCGCTGGAAGAGATGATCTATGCCAGAATCCTGACCATCCGTTTTCTTCTTGAGGGCTCTGCCGTCAAAGGAAGCGGCAGGATGAAAACCTACCGGGAAATGCCCTGGGGCGAAGTGTATCTCCGCCAGTTTGACGGAAGATGTATCAAACGTCTGGCGTTTTCCTACGGGAACCGACTGAAGGATTTCAGAGCGGTTATGGAGCACCTTCACGCAGCGCCTGTGGATCACGGGGACGCTGCTTATGAGATCGAGATCTTTCCGGGATATCAGATACAGATGATCCTCTGGGAGGGCGACGAGGAATTTCCGCCTTCTTCACAGATCCTGTTTTCCGATAATTTCCCGGTGTCTTTCCAGGCGGAAGACATGGCGGTTATGGGGGATGTTATCATCGGATCGCTGAAATCTTTCGCGAAAGCAGTTCTCTGATCAGGCAGAAAACAGTCTGCTATTAAATGATAAAGACAGGAGGAACCTGTTTTTATAGAATATTCGGATATACAAATACATCACCGTTCCCGAGGGGAACGGAAGGTATGTCCGGCGTATGAAAAAAGGAGGTAATTTAACTATGGGATTCAAAAGCGACATTGAGATTGCACAGGAGTGTGTAATGCAGCCGATCACCGAGATTGCCGCTAAAGCAGGTATCGACGACAAATACCTGGAGCAGTACGGAAAGTATAAGGCAAAGATCGACTACAACCTTCTGAAAGAGACAGACAAAAAGAACGGCAAGCTGATCCTGGTTACCGCCATCAACCCCACTCCGGCAGGAGAAGGAAAGACCACCACAACCGTAGGTCTGGCAGACGGTATGCAGAAACTTGGCAAGAACGTTATGGTAGCTCTGCGCGAGCCCTCCCTGGGACCGGTATTCGGCGTTAAGGGCGGCGCTGCAGGCGGCGGCTACGCACAGGTAGTTCCCATGGAAGACATCAACCTGCACTTCACAGGCGACTTCCACGCGATCGGAGCAGCCAACAACCTTCTGGCAGCCATGGTCGACAACCATATCTTCCAGGGCAATGAGCTTAACATCGACCCCAGAAAGATCACCTGGAGAAGATGTGTGGATATGAACGACCGTCAGCTGAGAAACGTAGTGGACGGCCTCGGCGGAAGAACAAACGGAATGCCCCGTGAGGACGGCTACGACATCACCGTAGCATCCGAGATCATGGCAGTTCTGTGTCTGGCAAGCGATATCAACGACCTGAAGGCAAGACTGGGCCGCATCATCGTAGGATACACCTATGGAAAAGTTTCCGAGCAGAAACCGGTTACCGCACATGACCTCCACGCGGAAGGCGCTATGACCGCCCTTCTGAAAGACGCCCTGAAACCGAACCTGGTGCAGACACTGGAGCATGTACCGGCCATCGTACACGGCGGACCGTTCGCGAACATCGCGCACGGCTGCAACTCTGTAACCGCTACCAAGATGTCCCTGAAGCTGGCTGACTACACCATCACAGAGGCAGGCTTCGGCGCAGACCTTGGCGCGGAGAAATTCCTTGACATCAAGTGCCGCATGGCGGGCCTGAAACCGGACGCAGTTGTCATCGTGGCAACCGTACGCGCCCTGAAATACAACGGCGGCGTTGCGAAGGCGGACCTGAACAACGAGAACCTGGAAGCTCTTGAGAAAGGTATGCCGAACCTCCTGAAACACGTAAGCAACATCAAGAACGTATACAAACTTCCCTGCGTGGTTGCCATCAACGCATTCCCCACAGACACCAAGGCCGAGCTCGACCTTGTGGAAGCAAAATGTAAGGAACTCGGCGTAAACGTAGCCCTGTCCGAAGTATGGGCAAAGGGCGGCGAAGGCGGCATCAAGCTTGCGGAAGAAGTGATCCGTCTGGTAGAAGAGCCCAACGACTTCACCTTCGCATATGAGCTGGAAGGAAGCATCGAGGACAAGCTGAACCAGATCGTACAGAAGATCTACGGCGGCAAGAGAGCAGTCCTGACCGCAAACGCCCAGAAACAGGCAAAACAGCTTGAGGACCTGGGATTCGGCAACTGCCCGATCTGCGTGGCCAAGACACAGTACAGCCTGACAGACGACCAGACCAAACTGGGCGCGCCTACAGACTTCGAGGTAACTGTGCGCAACCTGAAGATCTCCGCAGGAGCAGGCTTCATCGTAGCCCTTACCGGCGAGATCATGACCATGCCCGGACTGCCCAAGGTACCGGCTGCTGAGAAGATCGACGTAGACGAGACAGGAAAGATTACGGGACTGTTTTAAGAGGAATTGAGGGGGAACCCTCTTCCCAGTATTATGATTTTGATTGAAAGTGAGGTATGGTACGATGGGTTTTTCAACTAGTACCTGTACAGATTTTGTTGAGGTTCTGGCTTCTAAGGCTCCGGTTCCGGGCGGCGGCGGCGCATCCGCGCTTGTAGCTGCCGTAGGTACCGCCCTGGGCAACATGGTAGGAAGCCTGACCGTAGGCAAGAAGAAATATGCAGATGTAGAAGATGAAATGTGGGAGCTGAAAGCGAAATGTGATCAGCTTCAGAAAGATTTCCTTCGTCTGATCGAAAGAGACGCAGAGGTATTCGAGCCTCTTTCCAAGGCATACGGTATGCCCAGAGAGACGGAAGAAGAGAAGGCAGAGAAGGCAAGAGTTATGGAAATCGTACTCAAAGACGCCTGCTCTGTACCCATGGAAATTATGGAGAAATGCTGCGAAGCTATCGAACTGATTGTTGAGTTCGGCGCGAAGGGTTCCAAGCTAGCCATCAGTGACGCTGGCGTAGGAGCGGCTTTCTGCAAGGCGGCGTTAAAAGGCGCCAGCCTGAATGTATATATCAATACAAAATCCATGGCTGACAGAGAGTATGCCGAAGAGCTGAACAGAAAAGCGGATGCGATGCTTGAGAAATACACGAAGATCGCAGATGAGACTTTCGACAGCGTTCTTTCCCGTCTGAAATAGGGAAAACTCAGAATTTTTTAACAGACAATAACTGCATACATATGGACAGAAATCCCATGAGTGCAGATTTGGAGGAAATTTAGAAATGGCTAAACAGTTATTAGGTAAAGAAGTAACCGCAGCGCTGAATGAGCGCATTAAGGCAAATGTTGCAGAGCTTCAGGGCAAGGGTGTTAATCCTACTCTGTGCATTATCCGTGTAGGAGAGAATCCCAGCGATATCTCTTATGAAAAGGGCGCTACAAAACGCTGCGAGACACTTGGAGTTGCATGCGAGAAGATCCTTCTTCCGGGAGACGTTTCCCAGGAAGAGCTTCTGGAAGTAATCGATAAGGTAAACAAAGACGATCATATTCATGGCGTTCTTTTATTCCGTCCGCTTCCGAAGCATCTGGATCAGGCAGTGATCGAGAACGCTCTTGCTGCAGAAAAAGACGTTGACTGCATGACAGATCTTTCCATGTCCGGCGTTTTCACAGGCAAGAAGATCGGCTTCCCGCCCTGCACGCCTCAGGCATGTATGGAAATCCTGGATCATTACGGAATCGACTGCACCGGCAAGAAAGCAGTTGTTATCGGAAGAAGCCTTGTAGTAGGAAAACCTGCCGCAATGATGCTTGTAAAGAAAAACGCTACAGTGACCATCTGCCATACAAAGACAGTTGATATGCCTTCTGTTGCCAAAGAGGCTGATATCGTTATCGTTGCTGCAGGACGCGCAGGCGTTGTAGGCGCTGACTATGTTAAAGCAGGCCAGACCATCATTGACGTAGGTATCAATGTCAATGCAGAAGGAAAACTCTGCGGTGATGTTGACTATGCCGCAGTTGAGCCCATCGTAGACGCTATCACACCGGTTCCCGGCGGAGTAGGAAGCGTTACCACATCTGTTCTTGTAGGACACGTTGTGGAAGCTGCAATGAGAAAAGTAAACGCATGAGAAATAAACTGACAGTCCGGAGTTTTCTGTGCTGTTTCATGCTGACAGGTGCCCTTAGCTTCGGGGCACCTGTATTGGTATGTGGGAGCACGGAGGCTGCGGCTATTGAGACGCCAGTACGGGTATGGGGAAGCACTGGGACAGCGATTATTGAGATGCCTGTACTGATATATGGAAACATTGTTGCGGCACCGGGAATGACGCCGGAGTTGGAGAAGTGTGAAACAGAAGGTTCCAGGTCAGAAAATGAGGAAGTTTACGGTCCTCCGGTGCCGGAAGCGGTAGATAATTCCGGCACAGATTCAATGGCAGGTGAAGCCGGTGAAGAGGATCAGTCATTCCGGCAACAGGGCGGAGAAATCTATACTTCTCAGAAACAGGATGAACAAGAGAGCAATTCTGTATTTCAGAATTCAGCATCTTCAGGAAACGGAGCGGCAGACGAAGCAGATCATTCCGGTGAAGGTCAAATCAGCAGACCTTCCTATGAAGTTGCTTCAGGACCGGATGCGGAAGGATTTATAGATGATTCCACCGACAATACATACGGTTACTACACGATCATGGGAACCACAACGGTCACTCTGGAAGATATGACTTCCCAGTACGAGGCGCAGGGCGTTACATATCCATCTGAAACGCTGAAAGACGGCGGCGCGGAAACGATAGAAGAATTCTGCAGGATCATTCTTGAGGAAGCGTCCCTTGAAGGTGTTCGCGCCGAAGTGGTGTATGAACAGTCTATGTTGGAGACAGGCTGGCTTCAGTTTCAGGGAGACGCTCAGGCACAGCAATATAATTTTGCCGGCCTCGGAACCACAGGCGGCGGCGTGCAGGGGAATTCCTATCCTGATGTGCGGACAGGCATCCGGGCTCAGGTACAACATCTGAAAGCCTACGCGTGTACAGAAGATCTGAATGAGAACTGTGTGGACACTCGTTTTGATATGGTACGAAGAGGATCCGCACCCTATGTGGAATGGCTAGGAATCCAGGAAAATCCAAATGGAGGCGGCTGGGCCTCCGGTGCGAATTATGGAAGCAAACTGCGCAGACTTCTCGCTGATCTGAAAGGAGAAGAGTATACTCCGGAAGTGCCGGAAATGGTGGAAGACGGGCAGGATGATACATCTGCTGAGAGTCAGACGGCGGAGCAGGAGAGTACGGCTGCCGGGAATCAGACAGCAGGACAGAGTGAGAAGGATACAGAAGTACAAAAATAGAACCGAAGATTTTATTTCCATCTATCGCAGGACGGGGTGAAATCTTCGGCTCTTTTTTTATGGGTTGCGGAGCCGGCACGGTTAAAAAGGAAGGAATCGGAAATTCAGCGGTACAATTCTGGAGCCGGCACG
>DSLMC04103__coassemble_1881_pt1 | contig 9055 bp, 10 predicted proteins | sample DSLMC04103__metabat2_low_PE_036 | metagenome-assembled genome bin DSLMC04103
CGCTCTGCCTGAAAGAGATGATGGATCTCAGTACCCTCCCGGAAGAAGTGAGGGAAAAGATTGCGGATTATCCGGTCCACCTGATCGACGTACGGAGATATCCCCACGCGGAACGCTTCCGCACGAATCTTAAGCTGGTATTCGGATTTCTGCAGCGCGCATCAGAACCTGAAGAACTTACAGAATTTATCGAGGAAAATACAAAAGAGTTCTCCAGCCTGACAGAGGACGCATACGACATGATCGCGTCCATATCGAAGACCGGGGAATTGAAGGAACTGAAAAAAGACGTGGAACAGACGGAGGACTATGATATGTGCAAAGCGATAGATATGATGGTGGCAGATGGAGAGAAACGCGGAGAAGCGCGTGGAATAGAAACTGATAGGAATATATTCCGCCTGTATAAGAAGGGTTACAAACAGAATGAGATAGCAGAGGCACTTAAAATAAGTCTCGAACGTGTAAAGGATTTCCTGGAGGAATAGCAGGAAGAATACTGGCATGGAGTGGTGGGAAAAAAACCGGCGGCAGCGGATATTCAATATATCCGCTGCCGCCGGTTCTTGCCGTGCATTCCGCCATCTTTTTTTATTTTAAAACTATTGGCAAGCCCGATATACTCTGTATAATAAGGTTATATCAGATGCGGGATGTAACAGGAGGAGCGGGAAGATGTGCGGCCGTTATTACGTGGATGAATCTGCTTTAAAGGAAATACAGAAACTCCCGGGGGATCTGGACTGGACGCGGCAGGAGAAATATGCCGGAGATATATGTCCTTCTCAGGAAGCGCTTGTGATCAGGGAACGGGCAGGCCGTCTGGCAGCGGAAAAAATGATCTGGGGCTTTCCGGGTTTTGAGAAGGGAAGATTGCTTATCAATGCCCGTGCGGAAAGCGCATCCGAACGAAGGACGTTCCGGGACTGTATCCGGCACAGACGCTGCATTATTCCGGCAGGAGGCTTCTACGAATGGGATAAGGGAAAAACGAAATATTCTTTTGAGCGGAAAGAGGGATCGGTGATGTTTCTGGCCGGATGTTACAATCTATATGAAGACGGACACAGGTTTGTGATCCTGACGACAGCGGCGAATCCTTCCATGGAGCCCGTTCACGACCGTATGCCGCTGATCCTGGAACCTAGGGAAGTGAAACGATGGTTGCTGGACGATCGTGGGGCAGAGCAAATCCTGCATAATACTCCGGCTCTGTTAAATGTCAGTACAGAATATGAACAGTTGCGGCTGTTTTGAATAAAGGAGAGGTGCCTGTAATGAAATTAAAGAATGTGCTGATTGTTGTGAAAGATATAGAAAAATCCCGGAAGTTCTATCACGATCTGTTTGGTCTTGACTTGGTACTGGATAATGACGGCAATATGATCCTGACCGAGGGTCTGGTGCTGCAGGATGAAAAAATCTGGAGAGATTTTCTGGGAAAAGATATCGTTCCGGAAAGCAATTCCTGTGAACTGTATTTTGAAGAAAAGAATATAGAAGCGTTCGTTGAGAAGCTGGAAAAGAATTATCCTTCTCTCAAATACGCTAACAGGCTTATGACACACAGCTGGGGACAGAAGGTGATCCGGTTTTATGATCCGGACGGGAATCTGATCGAAGTGGGGACGCCGGCACTCAACTGACAGAGGACGTCTATGACATGATCGCGTCCATGTCGAAGACTGGAGAATTGAAGGAACTGAAATAATACGTAGGACAGCCGAATCCCAATCTTGCAAAAATGACCAGGACGGACTATAATGTTTTTAACAACTAAACAGAAGTGTCTTCGGGGCAGGGTGAAATTCCCGATTGGCGGTATAGTCCGCGAGCGGTATTCGCATGATTTGGTGAAATTCCAAAACCAACAGTACAGTCTGGATGAAAGAAGATACAGTGAGATTATCATGCAGGATGCAAAAATAAGTGTTCCTCTGTGATCTGATTGCTATTGACACCCAAAAGACAATTTCTTTTAGGTGTTAATTTTTTGATTCCGGAGGAAACCACTATGAACATTAAGACAAGAAAAATCACCATGATCGCCATGCTTTGCGCCATTACCTATGTTGTCATGGCCGTTGGAAGAGTTCCGGTCATACTCTTTTTGAAGTATGATCCATCTGATGTGATTGTTACGCTGGGCGGACTGATCTGGGGACCAATGACTTCCTGTATCGTGTCTGTGACAGTCGCTGTGATTGAAATGATAACCGTCAGCGATACGGGTATTTTGGGATGTATTATGAATATTGTACAGACTCTTTCATTTGCATGTACGGCGGCGGTTATCTATAAAAAGAGACACGATTTATCCGGCGCTGTTCTCGGACTGAGCGCAGGCTGTATCATAACTGTAATTGTTATGCTGCTGTGGAATTATCTGGTTACGCCGCTTTATATGGGGTATCCGAGGGATGCGGTTGCGGAGATGCTGCTTCCGGTGTTTCTGCCCTTCAATCTGTTGAAAGGCGGATTGAATGCCGCTCTCACATTTTTGCTGTATAAGCCGGTGATCACTGCGTTACGCAAAAGCGGTTTTGTGGATGCTTCCGCGAAGCCGGGGCGGACAAGGCACACGGGAATGCTTCTTATGGCCGTTTTGGTGATCATTACATGTGTTTTGGTCATTCTGTCGCTGAACGGGATAATATAATATAAAGGCAGACGGCAGAACGGATGAAAATGTGTTGGAAGGATAAACCATATCCGGCATTTCACCTTGACCTGGAGGCGGTTTATACGATATAATTTTTACAAAATAAAGTTCGAAACGGCAGAGTTTTCTTTTGAGTTTGCGATTATGTGTATAAGTTTCAGACGAAAGCAGAAGTATCCTGTGCCGGACGGAGAAGGAGGAATCATATGGATTTAGCAAATATGTCACCGAAAGAAGTGCGGGCGCTGATAAGAGAGCAGAAGATCACTTCCCCCACAGCGGGTATGTGCGCGGGATACGCCCAGGGCAATCTCGTGGTACTGCCGAAAGATCTGGCTTATGATTTCCTGTTGTTTACCCAGAGGAATCCCAAGTCCTGTCCGATCCTGGAGGTCAGCGATACGGGCAGCCGTTATTTCCGTACGATTGCGGACTGCGCGGATATCGCGAAAGATATTCCGAAATACAGGATCTACCGCAACGGAGTGCTGGACGGAGAGTATACGGATGTTTCCGAATTCTGGCAGGATGATTTTGTGAGTTTCCTGATCGGCTGCAGTTTTTCTTTTGAGGCGGCGCTTCTGGAGGCGAACGTTCCGGTGCGCCACATTGAGGAAGGCTGTAACGTTCCCATGTACAAGACGAATATTCCCTGTGAGCCGGCCGGCGTTTTCCACGGAAATATGGTGGTAAGCATGCGCCCGATCCCTCACGACCTGATCCCCAGGGCAGTGCTGATCACAGGAGAGATGCCCCGCGTTCACGGAGCGCCGGTACATATCGGAGCGCCGGAAGCGATCGGAATCCAGGATATCAATAAACCGGACTTCGGCGAAATGGTAACGATCCGCGACGGAGAAGTGCCGGTATTCTGGCCCTGTGGAGTAACTCCCCAGAATGTTGTGATGGAATCCAAACCTTCCATTGCCATCACTCATGCGCCGGGTCATATGATGATCACAGATGTGAAGAATGTGGAACTGAAATATTAATACTGATCCTGCGAAAGCCGCCCCGAGGCCTGAACTTGTTATTTCAGGCTTTGGGGTGTTTTTTTTGCGCGCCCGGCAAGCTCAATGTATTTTTTCTTGACTTTGCAAAAGGCGGGGAATATAATATGTCATGAAAATGGTTTTTTTAGAAACTGTTTTTTTAGAAACGTTTTGTGAAAATATTTGCGATACAGATTATGAACAGATCACAGGAGATGGGATTATGGAAAAAACAACAGAGCTTCTGATGGGTTTCAGGAGTCTTCTGCGGCTGTATGACAAAATGCTGAAGAAGGTATGCAGGGAACACGATCTTTCTGTTATTGAGGCGGACGTGGTAAGCTTCCTTCAGAACAATCCCGGGAAGAATACGGCGGTGGATATCGTGGAGCTGCGCATGCTGTCCAAGGGCGCGGTATCGAAAGCGGTGGAGTCTCTGATACAGAAGTCGCTTCTGGAACGGATTCCGGACAGGGAAGACAGGAGACGGATACACCTGAAGCTGAAGCCGGAAGCGGCTGATCTCACGGAGAGCATTGAAGATGTAAGACGGGAATTTGTAGATACGGTACTGGAAGGATTTACAAAAGAAGAACTGGATACCCACCGGCAGTTTTTTGACCGTATTTTTGAGAATGCGCGGCGGGCTATTGAAAGGAAGGATCAATGATGGGGCATGAGATGATGAGACGTTCGGTTAAGAAAAACACAGGCATGAGAGGACAGGATCACACCGGCGGAAACGGCGAGGACAAGGAATTCCTACGCACGGAACCGCTGGGGAAACTGCTCCTTAAACTGGCCCTTCCCACGGTTACTGCCCAGATCATTAATATGCTGTACAATATCGTGGACAGAATTTATATCGGACATATTCCGGGGATCGGAGCTGCGGCGCTGACAGGAGTGGGGGTGTGCATGCCCCTGATCATGATCGTGTCCGCGTTCGCCGCCCTGGTGGGGTACGGCGGGGCGCCCAGGGCGTCTATCTTTATGGGAAAGCAGGACAAAGAATCCGCGGAAAAGACACTGGGTAACTGTTTTGCGGTCCAGATTCTGATCTCGGTGATCCTGACCGCGGTACTTCTGATCTGGAACAGGGATTTCCTTATGGCTTTCGGCGCCAGTGAGAATACCATAGAATACGGCGTCAGCTATATGAATATTTATGCTCTGGGGACCGTTTTTGTAGAGCTCACTCTGGGAATGAACGCATTTATCACCGCACAGGGATACGCGAAGACAGGAATGCTTTCTGTTCTCATCGGCGCGGTGGCCAATATCATCCTGGATCCTGTCTTTATTTTCGGATTCAACATGGATGTGCGCGGCGCAGCGCTGGCAACCATTATTTCCCAGGCTCTTTCCTGTGTCTGGGTGATCAGTTTTCTCTGCGGAAAAAGAACGTTCCTGAAGATAAGGCTGAAAAATATGCGGCTCGTGCCGAAAGTCATCCTTCCCTGCCTTGCGCTGGGAACCGCTACTTTTATCATGCAGGCCAGCGAAAGCGTGATCTCTGTCTGCTTCAACAGTTCTCTTCAGAAATACGGAGGAGATCTGGCGGTAGGCGCCATGACGATCCTTACCAGTGTTATGCAGTTCGCCATGCTTCCGCTTCAGGGTCTGGGCCAGGGAGCGCAGCCCATCATCAGTTATAACTACGGGGCGGGGGATGCCGGCAGAGTGAAGGCTGCTTTCAAACTTTTGCTGAAAGTCAGCCTGGGATACGCCACCCTTCTCTGGCTTCTGGTCATGGTGCTTCCGGGAGGCTTCGCGGCTATGTTCACTTCGGACGGAGAACTGATGGAATTTACGAAGACCGCCCTCCGCATCTATATGGGGGCAATGTTCCTGATGGGAATCCAGATGGCCTGCCAGATGACTTTCAATGCTCTTGGCAAAGCCACAGAATCCATTGTGGTGGCGGTTATGAGAAAATTCGTCCTTCTTATCCCGCTGATCTATATTATGCCGCAGATCATCCGGGCGGATCAGACCATGGCAGTTTATATTGCGGAGCCCATTGCCGATACGATTGCGGTAGCTTTTACGGCGGTCCTGTTCACCATACAGTTCCGAAAGACGATCCGGAGCATCCGAAACGGATGAGCAGACTTATCTGACACTGTTTATACAAAAACGGGGAGACATTTTTGTGCAGTATCATGTTTTTTCAGAATTTAACAAAAGATACTTGTAATTGTCCGCTGGATATGATATGATTCTGCTCATAGAAAAGGGAGTAGCGGCCGCGGGTCTGAGACCGGGAATGCGTTTTGGGCAGCGGTACATATTGGCGACAGCACGATATCAGAGGATGATATTCGCGATATGAAGTAAACAGCAAGACTTTTGTTCTGAGGCAGGCAGTACCTGTCCGGAATGAAAGTCTTTTTCTTTTCTATGAAACGGATCTGTCATTATTAAGAAGGAGGAAATATGGACGATTTTAATATGAACACGAACAATATGAGAAACCGCTGGAAACCACGCAAACCGAAAATCGGGAAAGCGGCAAAGAGAACAGCGGCGGTCGTGGCAGTCGTAGCGGTTGGGGCTCTGGCGGCCACGGACTGTACCTATCAGATCCAGGAGCAGGAGCAGGCGGTGCTTACCACATTCGGAATGCCGAAGGCGGTGACGGAGACAGGGCTTCACTTCAAGCTCCCCCTGATTCAGAGAGTGCAGAAGGTAAATACGACAATACAGGGCTTTCCCATCGGATATCAGCAGGACACCAACGAAGTGGTTTCCAAGGAGGGTATCATGATCACATCGGATTATAATTTTATTGATGTTGATTTCTTTGTGGAATACAGGATCACTGAACCTGTGAAATATCTTTACACTTCACAGGAACCGGTGGAAATTCTCAAAAGTATCGCCCAGAGCTGTATCCGCACGGTGATCGCCAGCTATTCTGTGGACGATGTGCTGACCACGGGCAAGAGTGAGATCCAGGCGAAGATCCGGGAGATGATCATGGAGAAAATGGAACAGCAGGACGTGGGGATCCAGCTTGTGAATATCACGATCCAGGATTCCGAGCCGCCCACTCAGGAAGTCATGCGTGCTTTTAAGGCGGTGGAAACGGCGAAACAGGGCAAGGAAACTGCTGTGAACAATGCGAACAAATACAGGAACGAACAGCTTCCCCAGGCGGAAGCCCAGGCCGACCAGATCATTCAGGACGCCGAGGCGGCGAAACAGGTGAGGATCAACGAGGCGGAGGCGGAAGTCGCCCGTTTTAACGCCATGTACGAAGAGTATGTGAAGAATCCGGAAGTGACGAAGCAGAGAATGTTCTATGAAGCCATGGAAGACGTCCTCCCGGATATGAAGCTGATCATAGACGACGGAACGGGGACACAGAAGGTACTGCCGCTGGATTCCTTTACCGGAGAGACGAACGCCGCATCAGACGACGCTTATGAACCGGCGGCGGGGGAAAGCGGAGCCGGTACCGCAGAAGGAACATCCGGCACGCAGCAGGCGGAGAATACACAGGGAGGTGACCGGTAATGAAAAGAAAAAACGTAATTATCGCGCTGGCAGGGCTGGCAGTGCTTTTTGCCGCGGGAATGTCCCTGACAGTTACCAGACAGAACGAGTATAAACTGGTCCGCCAGTTCGGAAAAGTGCAGAGAGTGATCGACCAGCCGGGTCTCAGCCTGAGAATCCCGTTTATTGAAACGACGGCCACTCTGCCAAAACAGACGCTGCTGTACGATCTGGCGCCTTCCGATGTGATCACCAGAGATAAAAAGACCATGATCACAGACAGCTATGTAATATGGAAGATTTCCGATCCCCTGAAATTTGCCAGGACACTGAATTCTTCCATTGAAAACGGGGAGAGCAGGATCAATACGGCGGTTTACAACGCCACGAAAAACGCCATCAGCAGTATGTCCCAGGATGAAGTGATCACCAGCAGGGACGGAGAACTTTCCGCCATGGTGATGGACGCGGTGGACGACAATATGGAGCAGTACGGCATATCCGTCATGCTTTTTGAAACGAAACAGCTGGATCTGCCGGATGATAATAAGGAAGCCGTATACGAGCGGATGATCTCGGAACGGGATAATATCGCGGCTACCTATACCGCGGAGGGAAGTTCCGAGGCGAAGGTGATCCGCAACACCACGGATAAGGAAGTCGCCATTCAGATCTCGGAGGCGCAAAAGCAGGCGGAGATCCTGGAAGCGGAAGGGGAGCAGGAGTATATGAGGATACTGGCGGAGGCCTACGGCGAAGAAGGAAGGACAGAGTTTTACTCTTTCGTCCGGAGTCTCGACGCTCTCAGGAATTCCATGAAGGGAGAAAACAAGACCGTGATCCTTTCAGCGGATTCCCCCATCGCGCAGATTTTCGACGGCGCGGAATAAGGAAATACACCGGCGGGGATGCGTCCCCGCCGATGCTGACAGGAAAAAACATCTGAAACATGAAAAAAACACTTGCAATTACCATCTGATGGTGTTAGACTATAATGCGAACGCGCTATAAGTGCGTCCATAACTGCAGATTCAAGCCTAAATTACGGAAGGAGGATTTCCAGTGAAAGTAAGATCATCTGTAAAGCCGATCTGCGAAAAATGCAAGATCATTAAGAGAAAAGGATCTATCAGAGTAATCTGTGAGAATCCGAAACACAAACAGAGACAGGGTTGATGTTTGTGAAACGTGCGGCTGTAGTCTGATACGCCCGGAAGGGTTGTTCGGACTGTTTAGAAATCTTATGAAAGCATGTATTGCCTAATACCGAGAGGCAACAGCAGCCGGAGGCTGCAGTTTCGGAAAGGCTGTCTCACGCCAGAGGCGGCTGGGTGTTTTACCGAGGCACCCCAATTAGGAACAGAAAACGGGAGCGGACGCTGAAGATGCACCCCATTTCACCTTGCGCGGACGCAAGTGGTGTACGACGCGGAGCTTTCAGAAAAAAGAAAATGGAGGAAACAGTACATGGCTCGTATAGCTGGTGTAGACTTACCAAGAGAAAAACGTATTGAAATCGGTCTTACCTATATTTATGGTATCGGAAGACCAAGCGCAGACAAGATTCTTGCTCAGGCAAATGTTAATCCTGACACTCGTGTCAGAGACCTGACCGACGACGAGGTTAAGAGAATCAGCGCTGTTATTGATGAGACAATGATGGTTGAAGGTGATCTTCGCCGTGAAATCGCTCTGAATATCAAGAGACTGCAGGAAATCGGATGCTATAGAGGCATTCGTCACCGTAAAGGACTTCCGGTTCGTGGTCAGAAGACCAAAACAAACGCAAGAACCCGCAAAGGTCCGAAGAGAACAGTAGCAAACAAGAAGAAATAATATAAATCAAAGGAAAGTGTAGGTTAGTTTTAAAATGGCAAAAGCAACCAGAAAAACGACAACA
>DSLMC04103__coassemble_2247_pt1 | contig 7726 bp, 6 predicted proteins | sample DSLMC04103__metabat2_low_PE_036 | metagenome-assembled genome bin DSLMC04103
TCCTTCGTGAAGCCCATGATGTTGATTCCGGCCTGTCCAAGGGCAGGACCTACTTAGTATGCCATATAATTCCACCTTTTCCGCCTGACTCCAGACGTTCTATTATTTTTCTTGTGGCAAAGAACTGCGGATACCGCATAACATGTTTTTGCGGAACTTTTTCATTTATGTACATGATTCCGTATTGCATAAAATACAAAAATCTTTCTTTATCAAATACTGACGTGATAAACCTATTACACGGAGTCGTTGGCTGCAGATTTTCCTGAAATTCTGCTGTGTCTGTTTCCATTGGATTGTAACCGCAGTCTTTCATCACAGATTTAACGGTATCATCTGTCACTTCCTGATATTGGTAATTTATATGATATTGTTCATCATCTTCTCTAAAAAAAGAAAAGCTTGTATTGTTTCCGTTTGGCGTTGTATAAAATGACCCTGCTCTTACATCCTCTGCGTCATCATCTTCCTCATATTCCATATTATTGGAAAAAGAGACAAGCTGGATCAGATTAAAAAACTTTCTATAATCTGGATTCTTCAGGCGTTTATTAATCATTCTGTCAAACTCAGCCTGTATGCCGCCTTCATTATTCGGTTTCTTTACTTCCAGAAAGGCCAATGGCATTCCGTTGATTAATACGGTAATGTCCGGCCTAAATGAACCTTCTTCGGTTCCCTCAATCACACTGAACGGCAATTCATCCACAATAGCAAAATCGTTATTATCTATATTTGCAAAATCGATAAGTTTTACTCTGTCCAATGGATCAATAATCCATTTGTAGAATTCCTTGCCCAGATCATTATTCTTAATTAAACTATGGATGTTTACAAGAATCTCCTTAATTTCATCATAAGAAAATTTTCTGCCATTAATCTTCTCCAGAGCGGGCTTAAATCTGTTTACAAAAATTTTTGTGTTAAAGTCAATATCAATGTCATCTGTTTTTAAAGACTGATAATGATAACCTAATCTTAAATATTGAATTGTGGCAGGAATTTTTACTCTTGTATCTTCGTTAAATACCAGCATTTTATTTTCTCCTCAATGATTCAAATACCCTATTTCATAAATATATAATATTTTCCATTCACTGTCTGGAAAATCTAATTTCCCATTGAAGCACTCTGTTTGCCCATACGTGGGCGAGTATCTCCGCGCATATATGTTTTAATGTATGTTCTGTCATATTGTTTTCTCTTTTCTCAGACGTATTTCCCACAGAAAATACCCCTTTCTGTGTCAGTTGATATAATCATAACACAGAAAGGGGTATAAGTCGATAAAGCATTTCCGCCCGCGGCGTCATCCTTTCCTGGTCTTCCAGTTCAGCAGGAAAGCGGAATTTACGATCACAATCACCGATCCGGCGTTGTGGACCAGGGCTCCCACTACCGGATCCAGGATCCCGGTGATGGCAAGAACGATCGCCACAAAATTCAGCGTCATGGAAAAGGTCAGATTACATTTGATCGTGATCATCATACGCTTTGCCAGCCGCAGAAGGTGAGGCAGTTCGCTGATCTTATCGTTGATCAGGGCGATATCCGCCGCATCCACGGCAATATCGCTTCCGATACCGCCCATGGCGATTCCCACAAAAGCTTTTTTCAGCGCCGGTGCGTCGTTGATCCCGTCGCCGATCATGCAGATCTTTTTTCCGGCCTTCTGATACTCTTCGATCCGCTTCAGTTTATCCTCCGGCAGACAGTCGGCATACACCTGTGAAATTCCCAGTCTTCCCGCCATATATTCCGCGGCGCTCTCATGGTCTCCGGTGAGAAGGACCGGCGTTACTTTAATACTTTTAATTTCCTGTATGGTATCCGGCGCCTCCGCTCTGAGCGTGTCGGACACCGCGGCAAAGCCTTTCATTTTTCCGTCCACTGCGATATAAATGACCGTGCAGCCTTTTTTCAGGAATTCCTCCGCCTGTATTTTCAGGCTGTCCGGAAATGTGATTCTGTTTTCCGCGAAAAGTTCTGTATTTCCCGCCAGGATCTCCTGCCCTTCCACCACAGAATATACGCCCTTTCCCGGAAGCATCCGGAATTCCTCCGGCTGAGGAATCTTAAATTCCTTTTCCTTTTTGAAGCAGCTTACCACCGCTTTTCCCAGCGGATGCTCCGAGCGGAGCTCCGCTCCTGCCAGCAGCCGGTACAGCTTCTCCCTGTCCATCGCCGGATCGCAGCTTATCACAGCCATTACCTCCGGCGCGCCACAGGTAAGCGTTCCCGTCTTGTCAAAAGTAATGCCGGACACAAGAGCCAGCCGTTCCAGCGCGTCTCCCTCCCGCACGAGAAAACCGTGTTTTGTGGCGTTTCCAATCGCGGCCATGATTGCCGTAGGAGTGGCCAGCACCAGGGCGCAGGGACAGAATACCACAAGGATCGTGACGGCGCGGATGATTTCGCCTGTAACAAGCCAGGTAAGGGCCGCCGCCGTAAGTGCTATGACAACGATCCATGTGGCCCACCGGTCGGCGATTCCCACGATTTTCGCCTTGCCTGAATCCGCCGACTGTACAAGTCTTATCATTCTCTGGATAGAACTGTCGTCTCCCACTCTGGACGCCTTCATATCAAAGGCGCCGAACTGATTCACAGTCCCGCTGGAGACTTCATCCCCCGCCGTCTTGTCTACCGGCAGAGACTCTCCTGTCATGACAGCCTGGTTGACGGAGGTCTGTCCGGACAGGATCACTCCATCCACAGGAATCGTTTCTCCCGGAAGGACCCGGAGTATATCTCCGATCTGCACGTCTTCTGCAGCGATCACTGTCTCCGAATTGCCGGATACTTTTCTGGCGGTGCGCGGCGTCAGATGCACCAGCTTCTCAATCCCGGCTCTGGCCTTCGCCACAGTGAGATCCTCCAGAAGAGCCCCCAGCTGCATGATAAAAGCCACTTCCCCGGCGGCAAAGATCTCGCCGATAATGACGGAAGCGATCAGCGCCATGGAAACAAGCACGTCAGCCTTTATATCAAATGCTGTCACAAGTCCGATCACCGCTTCCAGGATAATGGGAATCCCGCACAGGATGATCGCCGCCCACGCCGGATCGATCCCTGCCGGCCGGATGTGCATAAGACTTGCCGCCAGCGCGATGCCCGAAATCACCAGAAACGTGATATCCCTCTTTATTCCTCCCCATTCCAGCATTTTCTCCAATGTTTTCACAAAAACTCCTCCTTTGCCCTCATATACCCCTATGGGTATGTCTTCATTATACCTATAGGGGTATGGGCTGTCAAGGAGATCATTTCATATTCGCGAAACGCTCTACCGCCTTTGTGAAATTGGCTATGGTCTGATCTGCATCCCCATGCTCGATCCCGTCCCGGACACAATGTTTGATATGCCCTTCCAGAACCACCTGTCCGGCTCTGTGAAGCGCTGATTTTGCCGCATTGATCTGCGCCAGGACGTCTTCACAGGGAACATCCTCGTCGATCATTCTGTCGATCGCCTGCACCTGTCCCACGATCTTCTTCAAACGCCGGTGCAGATTGGCGGAATCCATACACTGCTTCATAATTTACCTCTCCTGTCTGTATTATTTTTTATCATCACATCTGTTTGTCTGACACTGGAAAATCAGGCTTTCCCAAAAAGCGATATACCCTTGGGGGTATCTGTATGTAATATTATCCGCAGATATCTTTCTTTTGTCAAGTCTCCTCACTTTCAACATCAAACAAGGGCGCCAGTCTTTTTACGATTTTCTCACTGACACGGATCAGCATATCCGGATCTGCGTCCTGATTATTGAGATACACATAAAAAGAACCGTAAATCCCATAGGAAAGCAGGATATTTTTCTCCAGATCATCTTTGTACCGGGGGTATTTTCTCCAGATCAGTTTTTTCACCTCTTCTTCCAGGCAGTCCGCCAGACGGCTTTTATTTTTCCCCGAAAAAACAATATTGATCAGGGAACTGTTGGCGAGACAGGCCATGTAGAGATTTCTGGCGAATATATCCGAGTTTTTCACTGAATACTCCTGTCCCTTGACGATACTCTGAAGAATGGAATCCACTACTTCTTTTTCCAGTTTTTCCGAAAGGGCGTAGATGTCCTGATAATGGGTATAAAATGTAGATTTATTGATGCGGGCAAGCGCGCAGAGTTCCTTCACCGTTATCTTTTCCAGCGGCCGCTTTGCCCTCAGCTCCAGAAAGGCGCTTTTTATGGCGTTTTCTGTTTTCTCTGTCCTGATATCCATATTTCGTCCTCCATATTTCCCACGGGTTTCTCCGACACATCACACAATCCGTCGTTTATCCGTCTTTTTCCAAACATTATCGGTGGACATTGTGCGGGTGTTTTTTTATATTATAACCAGCAAATCAACTCGTGTCTATTATTTCTTTTGCTTTACGGAAGCGGGAAAAAGGCGGCTCCGTAGACCAGATTATGAGGAGGAAGCATGGATTTTTACGGATTTTATACAGGAAAAATTTTTGACGCGTGGGAATATCTGGGCGCTCATATAGAGAAAGACGGGGTAACTTTCCGGACTTTCGCTCCCGGCGCTTCGAGGGTTTCTCTCATCGGCGAATTCAACGGGTGGGAAGAGACAGCGATGCGCCGTGTCTCCGACGGCAACTTCTGGGAATGCCATATTGACAGCGCCGGAGAAGGTATGATGTACAAATACCGGATTTATGACCGTTCCGGAAACTGGATCGATCACTGCGATCCTTATGGTTACGGCATGGAACTGCGTCCCGGCACGGCTTCCGTGATCCGGGATCTGGACGCTTATCAGTTCCGCGATGCGGAATGGATGAAAAACAGAAGTGACTGCCGCACCGCACCGCTGAATATATACGAAGTCCATTTCGGCTCTTTTCGCAAGCCTTCCGAAGAGCCGGACGACTGGTATGATTATGAAGAGATGGCGGGTATCCTGATCCCCTATCTTCTGGAAAACGGATATAACTATCTGGAGATCATGCCGCTGAACGAATACCCCTGTGATGAATCCTGGGGCTATCAGGCAACCGGATTCTACAGTCCCACTTCGCGGTACGGCACAGCCGCCCAGCTGATGGCTTTCGTTGACGCCTGCCACCGGAACGGGATCGGCGTGATCATGGACTTCGTTCCCGTACATTTTGCAGTGGACGGATACGCGCTGGCAAATTATGACGGTACTCCTCTTTACGAATATCCCAATTCCGCTGTGGGAGTCAGCGAATGGGGAAGCTGTAATTTCATGCATTCCCGGGGCGAAGTCCGTAGTTTCCTTCAGTCCTGCGCCAGTTACTGGCTGAGCAAATATCATATCGACGGTCTCCGGATGGACGCTGTCAGCCGCGCGATCTACTGGCAGGGCGACCCCGCCCGGGGCGTGAATTCCAACGCTGTCGATTTCATCCGCTATATGAACCAGGGTTTGAAAAAACTATACCCCACAGCCATTCTCGCCGCGGAGGATTCTACCTCTTTTCCCAAAGTCACGGAACCTGCCGCGGACGGCGGCCTTGGCTTTGATTATAAGTGGGATATGGGGTGGATGAACGACACACTGGACTATTTCCGTACAGCGCCGGAATACAGGAGCCGGGATTACCACAAACTCACTTTCTCCATGATGTACTACTATAACGACCGCTTTCTGCTGCCTTTGTCCCATGATGAATCTGTACACGGCAAGGCTACGGTCCTGCAGAAAATGAACGGGGATTATGACCGGAAATTCCCCCAGGCGCGGGCGTTCTATATGTATATGTACGCCCATCCGGGCAAAAAGCTGAATTTCATGGGAAATGAATTCGGCCAGCTCCGGGAATGGGATGAAAAAAGGGAACAGGACTGGCTTCTTCTGGACTATCCTGTTCACAGCGGTTTCGCGCGATTTATGAAAGATCTGAACCATCTGTATCTGAAGCATGCCGCTTTCTGGGAGAAAGATTACGAGACCGGCGGTTTCCGCTGGATCGACTGCCATCAGGAAGCTTCCTGCATTTATGCGATCGAACGGCAAAGCCGGAAAGAACGTCTGGCCGCTGTCTTTAACTTCTCAGACCGCGAACAGAAATATGAACTGAACCTTCCGGAAAACACCTGTCTTCAGGAAATTCTGAACAGTGATCTGTGCATTTACGGAGGCAGCCAGGACCGGGAACTGCAGACTCTTAAAATCACAAAAGAAGGAAGCTGTCTTCTGACGCTTCCCCCTTATTCCGGCGTGTATTATCTACTGCTGGAAAATACCTGACGCTGATATGGATTTGTCGCTCGCCGCCTCTTCAGACGGCGAGCCGTCCCCTTTTACACTGACGCTACGGTCGACGAAGGGCTGACAGGTCATAACGGGCCGCACTAAAGGCAATTATTTTTCTCCAGTATATCCTGGAGATATTTTATCTGCTCCTTATCCAGAGGCGCAAACGGTCTGCGGGATTCTTTTCAGGCCACGTCAGCAACAATCTTTCCGGGTTATATCGGCAATAATCTTTCCTGACTACATCAGCAATAATTCTTTCGGGCTATAACAGCAATAATCTTTTCAAACTACATCAACAATAATCTTTCCGGACTATAACATATGTCTTTGCTACAGTAAATATCTCTCAACAATCTTCTCTATTTTTCTTGTATCCAGAACTGTCTTTTCTGTTTCGTATGTGAGGATCAGCCTTTCCCCTGGATAAATATCATTATCTTCATATGCCTGGATTTTAAGAATCGCATTCTGCACATATACTGGATCCCCCATTCTGCCGTCATGTTCCCAGTATATCTCCTGATTTCTCTTTCTCGAAAAAAAAGTGAAATCGGGATAAATGATCCCAAAACCTTTTAAGTATAAAGGACGCTCATATTTATATGGGATGTTTTTCCGGTAAAAATAATCCGCAAGGATTTTTTCTGATTTTGAACGAACCCTTTCTCCCTTTTCTGTCAGAATCACAGGGCTTCCTTCCTTATAGGCTTTTCCTTTATAATCCTCTGACATCCAATTTTCCAATTGTTGTTCCCATGTTGGCTCCGCCGGACAGATCAAATTTTTTCTTTTATCTGATTCTCTTAAATATATTTGCTCTATTTCATCTTCGCTGTAATCTTTTGTTATTCTTTTAATTTGTGCCAGCCTTGCCTTCACCAGTTTCAATATTTTTTCATCATAGGACTTCTGTGCGAGTTTTTGAATTAATTCCATGTTTGTTTTTGGAAGATATATTCTCTCCTTCTTTTCTCCCGGCAGATGATGATAATACTGAAGCCATTTCTCTTTTTTAGAAACATACAATGTGCCTGGCGGAGCATTCAGTAACCGTTTTTCTGTTTTTTGCATAATTTCTTCTAATCTGTTCTGCTCCTGAAGCAGAAGTTTCCGTAAACCAACCATATAATCCCTCCCTGATCACTTCCTCTACAGACAATTTATTAATTTCCTGCAATTCTTCTGTAACTATTCCTCAGTCACTACAGTAATTTTTAAATATTCTTTTGTTTCTCCCGTACACCAACCACCTATCCTACGGTATCTTCCGGGTTTTCCCCCGGTTTTTATGTACCACATACTGGTTCTCTACCGTAATTTCTGGACTTTCCTCTCGTTCTTATGTACTATATACGTTTTCTCTACCGTAATTCCAAAGATTTCCCTTGATTCTTCCGTACTGTATGCCTCTTCTCTACCGTAATTTCTGGGCTTTCCTCTCGTTCTTATGTACTATATACGTTTTCTCTACCGTAATTCCAAAGAT
>DSLMC04103__coassemble_2537_pt1 | contig 7047 bp, 11 predicted proteins | sample DSLMC04103__metabat2_low_PE_036 | metagenome-assembled genome bin DSLMC04103
AATTCAGCTGAATATAACATGATCTGAATGTAGATAAAATGCGGGATAACAGTATGCCATATAAGAAGGTTTTTATAAATATAAGAGGCGTGAAGTCAATAAACATCTCTATCCTACACTGGAGATGGCAGACAACGCCCTTTCAAGATATATAGCTCAGAAAGGGAAATGTGCGGTAACACATACGGCTCTGTCTGTTTCAGACATGGTGTGTGTACACATCAAGCCATGCAAGGGAGAGCGGAACGACACATATAGAAATCTGATAATTTTATCAAAAGATGTGTCGGAAGTGGTCAGAGCGACGAATCCTGTAAAAATCGGAAAGCTGCTTGCAGACCTGCATTTGACCGAGGAGATGAAAGAAAAAATCAATAAACTCCGAAAACATAGAGAGTTGGAAGAAATACAATTCGAGGACTATATAGGCACTAAAAAGTAATCTTAGTCGGTGGAACGCCGTGTGATGGGAAACTATCACGCACGGTGTGGAGCGGGGGAAAAGCCCGAGGTGGAAACACCAGAGGCTTACCTATCGCTATTTGGTCAGATACCCAATTTTGACCGGTTGATCGCCACCATCCGGAGCCGGGAAATATCGGCTTCTATTATTTTGCAGAGCCAAAGCCAGTTAAAGACCATCTATAAGGACGCGGCGGATACCATCGTGGGTAACTGCGACAGCACCTTGTTTTTGGGAGGCAAAGAGAAATCCACCCTGAAAGAAATTTTGGAGCTGCTGGGGAAAGAAACGATTGACAGTTTCAATCAATCGGAGAACCGGGGCAGCCAGGTTTCTCACGGCCTCACCTATCAGAAATTGGGAAAGGATATGCCATACTTGTTCGTGAAGAGTTCAGTTGCCTTGAATTTATCATGAACAGGGACACGATCAACTGGATTCTGAAAAAACTGAATACAGGAGATCGAACATGGAGCATTTACCAAAGAAAATCCATCAAAACGGCCCAACTACACGCTGGTAGGAGACTACTACATCCCCGATTTGAGGCTGTGCAGACCATCCAGATTGGTCGTGATGATGCCTTGTATCTTTCCCTCTGTTTCCAACTCTGCTAACTTCGTATGGGCAATCGTGGGGCCGTTTCCCAAAATAGCATCCAGAAATGAGTGGCGTGCCACCTTGTAGTAATGCTCCGGTGCGCTTTTCAAAAGTCTCACAGAGATAAACTGCATCGTTTCCGCAAGATTCAGTCCATGCATACTTGGAATGCCCGCCGAGACTGAGATACCAGCGCCCGTGATCACCAGTGTAAATCTGCTTTCATTCAATAGGTGCTGCAATACTTGAATCTCATTTTCCATCGCAACCGCCTTACAATGCTCCTGTCCATTCATAATTGTCTTTTCCCGCACCCACTTCAAAATGGTATTTCCCAATACCCAAGTCGATCCCTGCAAAGTGGCCGCTGTCACAGGTGAGAGTGACTTTATTATCCTTGCCACTGACACGGTATGCCTGCTTGTTCAACGCCGTGGGAGCCAGCAATAGCGCCGACACGCCTTCCTGAAACCATTGAGGGGCAGTACCATCATACGAACTGATGTCTGCCGCCGTTTTGGATTTATGGGGAACCCCCTGTGTAGCTCCGTAGCCCACGGCGATGACGCCGTTGACCCGCAGGCCGGTGCCGGTGAGATGCTTCGCTGCACCTTTGGCATTGAACATACCGCCGACCCACCAGCTGTTCAGCCCCAGTGTCTGCGCAAAGAGCATAGCGTCTGCGCCCCAATACCCCAGCGCCTCATCCAAAGCTGGGGTGTCCGGCCCGGCAAGGATAATGTAATTGTTCACATTCTTACTGATGAGCTTTGCCATCGTTCCCAAACCATCGTTATTGCCGGTAACCAAGGTTAGGCGCAGGCCGCTGGTCTGATTATCCTCCGTCAACCGCTCCTGTAATTGAGCTGCGATTTCCGTCGGAATAGGTTTCTCCAGATATTTACGCACCATGTGGCGCTCTTTTATAGCTTCTTGAATTGTCATTTAGTGTTCCTCCTTTTTCTTGGATAAAACTGTGTTCATTTTATTGATCAGCGTGATGAATTGCAGGGCGTCTGTCTCGCCCAACTCAGCCAATAGCTCCCGCAGCCGCCGCTCCACTTGAAATTCTTTCTGGCGGAGCCGTTCAATTCCCTCTGATGTGAGCGTCACAATCAGATTCCGCCGGTTAGTGGGATCAATTTGCCGCACTAAAAGCCCTCGCTTTTCAAGGGAAGCAAGCATCTGCGACACAGAAGCTTTCGTAACTGCCAGATATTCTCGAACCGATGTGAGGTCTGTGGTGTCATCCTCCAAAGCAAACTGCCGCATCAACGCATATTCCGGCATAGTCAAATCTTCGGAATCACTTTTTTTGCCAAATTCAGAATTCAGCAAGCTTTTAAGAAGAAACAAGGAGTGGAGCAAATCGTCGCCTGTACAAGGATTCACCAAATATCACCACCTTCCAAAAGTTTATTACTATACAGTTTAGCACTTAACTATTATACTGCAAATGCTTTCCCGTTGCAAGCTAATATGCAAATAGTAAAAATGCTTGTTTGTCTCTTCTCATGATGAGAAGGGGCTATTTTTTTGCCCTTTTTTTAATTCATCGCTTGACATTGTGGCAAAGAGTTGATGACCCAGGACGAATTGGCAGTAATGGACGGAGGCAAGTGGATCTTCATGCTGCGGGGCGTGCGTCCCTTCCTCTCGGACAAGTACGACCTGACGAAGCACCCCAACTACAAATACACCGCCGACGCCGACAAGAAATATCTCTTTGATATGGAACGGTACATGAAACGCAAACCGGCCATCGTAAAGCCGGATGAGCCTTTCGAGATGTACGAATTGACAGCAATGGACCTTCAATAACAATTCTACACCGAAGAAAGGAAATATGATTTATGGATTTTTTCACTAACGCTATCGATGTGTTGCAGACTCTGGTGATCGCCCTGGGCGGCGGCCTGTGCGTGTGGGGCGGCATCAACCTCCTGGAAGGTTACGGGCAGGACAACCCTGCCAGTAAGAGCCAAGGAATCAAACAGCTGATGGCAGGTGCAGGAATTATGCTGCTGGGAACTACCCTGATTCCTCAGCTGGCAACATTGTTTGGATAATGGGGTAATGGATGAATACCATTATTGAAAGGATCACGGAAGCCATAAAGGAGATTCTAATAGGGATGATCCAAAATGGATTGGAAGGTATGTTTACGGAGGTCAATGATAAGGTTGGCACTATAGCCGGACAAGTTGGGCAGACACCGCAGGGATGGAATTCTGGCGTTTTCAATTTGATTCAGAATTTATCCCAGACGGTGATCGTGCCCATTGCCGGGCTGATTATTACCTTTGTTCTTTGCTATGAGCTGATTACGATGGTCACACAGAAAAATAATTTTCATGAGTTTGAGACATATAATATTTTTCTGTGGATCTTCAAAGCTTACATTGCGATCTATCTCGTAACAAATACCTTTAATATCACGATGGCTGTCTTTGATGTTGGTCAGCATATTGTGAATGGTGCTGCCGGCGTGATTTCCAGTGATACTGCATTGGATGCAGCGGAGGCTGTAGCAGCATTAACAGATTCATTGGAAGATATGGAGGTCGGAGAACTATTTTTGCTGGCAATGGAAACATTGGTGATCAGCCTGACTATGAATATTCTTTCTGTGATTATTACGGTAATTCTGTATGGAAGGATGATCGAAATCTACCTTTATACTTCCGTCGCCCCGATCCCATTTGCAACTATGACAAACAAGGAATGGGGCAATATCGGCAATAACTATTTAAAAGGCTTATTCGCACTGGCATTTCAGGGATTCTTCATGCTTGTATGTGTTGGAATCTATGCTGTGTTGGTAAATTCCATGGTTATTTCAACCAATCTGCATGAAGCAATGTTTTCAGTTGCGGCATATACGGTCGTTTTGGCATTCTCGCTATTTAAGACCGGAAGCCTCAGTAAATCAATTTTTAATGCCCATTAGCGGGCAGGAAAGGAGAACATACCTATGGCGTATGTACCAGTACCAAAAGATCTTACAAAGGTCAAAACGAAAGTAGCTTTAAATTTGACAAAGCGGCAGCTGATCTTTTTCTCGCTTGCCGCAGTAGTGGGAGTTCCGTTTTATCTGCTGACAAGAGGCGTTCTTGGATCCAGCATATCTGCAATCTTAATGGTGACGATCATGTTGCCATTTTTCTTTATGGCAATGTATGAAAAGGACGGGCTTCCTTTTGAAAAAGTGATGGGGAATATCATCCGTCAGAAATTTATCTGTCCGGCGGTACGCCCGTACCAGACCGAAAATTTCTACCGGACGGTGGCAACCCTTGCAAAAAAGGAGGATGGAGTAAAAACAGGAATGGCACTTTGGCAGGCGAAGCAGGTCTGTCCGGAAATCATTTTTGTGCCGCCGAGGATGGATCTGTATTTGAGATTCTCCAGTATGGCAAGAGAAATCTATTCAGAGTATACAGACAAAATTGAACCGTATGGAATAGATGAGGCATGGCTGGACGTGACGGAAAGCAAAAGTATCAAAGGTGATGGAATGAAAATTGCCCAGGAAATCAGTGATCGGATTAAGTATGAACTTGGTATTACTGTGAGTATTGGAATTTCTTGGAATAAAATATTCGCAAAGCTTGGTTCTGATTATAAAAAACCGGATGCCATCACATACTTTCATCGTAGAAATTATAAAGAAATCATCTGGGGACTTCCGGTGTCAGATTTATTGTATGTCGGTAGGCAGACAAATAAAAAATTGATGAAACTGGGGATCTATACGATTGGACAGCTGGCACAGGCAGATGAAAAACTATTGGGCAGCCATTTTGGGAAAATTGGTCTGGTGTTATGGGCATTTGCGAATGGATATGATTCCGATCCGGTTTGTACAGAAGGATATGAAGCACCGGTCAAGTCTATTGGGAATAGTACAACGACGCCGAGAGACCTGGAAACAGATTTGGATGTTTGGATCATTCTGATGGCATTATCGGAAAGTGTTTCTGCCAGATTGCGGCGGCATGGCTTTAAATGTAATGTGGTGGAAATATCAATCCGGGATAATGGGCTGAACAGCATTATCAGGCAGATGCGGATTAATCAACCGACCAATATTACAGATGAAATTGTTAAAACCTCATTTGAATTATTTAAGAAACATTACAGATGGGAGCATCCGATAAGGAGTCTTGGCGTGAGGGGAGCTGATCTGGTAATGGAGAATGTTCCGGTTCAGCTGGATCTATTTAATAATCAGGAGAAACGGGAAAAATTAGAAAGGCTGGATCGGGCTGTGGATGAGATCAGACGACGGTTTGGATATTTCAGCATACAGCGGGCAGCAATGTACCAGGATAAAGTCTTATCCCACTTGGACGCTGGTACACATACGGTCCATCCTCACAGTTATTTTCATGGATAATGGGAGGGATAAATTTGAAACAGACATTAACCAGAAAACAGGAAGAAAGCTATCAGTGCATTGTAAGATTTATCGAGGAGCATGGGTTTCCGCCAACGGTCAGGGAACTGAGAACATTATTGGGAGTTGCGTCAACATCAACGGTGTTTTCCAGGATCAAGCAGTTAGAGAAAAGCGGATATATCCGGAGAGTTCCGGCATCTCCTAGAGCAATCGGAATTCTTTGATGGAGGTGCGGTATGAATAAGGTATATGTTGATGTAGTAGCAGAGTTCAGCAAAGAAGGATGCCTGATTCCAATTTTATTTGTTTGGGAGGATGGCAGAAAGTACAAGATTGACAAGATACTTAAGATTGAGCGATGTGCCAGTAGGAAAGCAGGTGGTGTTGGTACAATGTATACCTGTATGGTTCAGGGTAAGGAAAGCCATTTGTTTTTTGAAGTAGATAAATGGTTTATGGAAAGAAAGTAGAGATTAATAAAGACAGTGACTTTCCCTTCTGTCTGTTAAAGCTTGAAACCAGCCTGACATGGGATCAGCCAGCATTTTCCACAGATGCTGCCCATGAACGGTATTGTATTTTTAATGCAGATTGAGCTTCGCCTGTATCCTTGATCGGGCGGAAGCATATATGAGAATGCAAGTAGATGTGATGAGGAGAATGAATGATATGACAGACAGAGATTATGCAATGAAATCAATGAAAGAAATCATGTACCAAATGGCTGCCCATAAGCAGACATATATGGAAGAAAAGATGAGAAGCCATTATCGGGAAATGAAAGATTTGATGATGAACTATCAAAAGCTGATTTTAGAGAACAGGATAGTTTTAGAAGAACTGGAAATGGAGTGTCAGGAAAAAATCAATGAGGATATGGCATATGCGTTGAATTATCTGAGTATTTATGGAAAAACATTGAATGTTGGAAAGCTAAAACAGGAAATGGATCATCTGATGGCCATCTATGGATTGTCCGATTTGATCTACCGGGGTATAACCTTAGTAAAGTATTATGCTCCAAATGGGGTATTGTTCAGTAGTATCCTCTATGCGTGTTATTGTAGTCACCATAAAAAAACAGATATTGAAGTACAATTAGATCTTGGGATTGGAAGAACTTCATATTATAAACTAAAAAAACAGGCAGTTGAGTATCTTGGTTTTTATTTCTATGAAATTGTGCTGCCTCAGGCGAGAAGCAAACGATGGAAGCCTTCTTTGGACGAATCGGAAGAATACTAAAGAATTAGTTCTATAGAACTATAAGCAGGTCTGCGGATTCTGTATAAGATGAAATACCGTAGTTATACTTACTTTAGATTAGATCTAAAGGAGGTGCTGCGATGGATCTGAAAGCAGTGGGACAGAGAATAAAAGCAGCCAGAGAGGCAAAAGGTCTGACACAGGAAGATTTGGCAGCTCTGGTAGAGCTGAGTCCAACACATATTAGTGTAATAGAACGTGGAGTAAAAGCTGCAAAATTGGATACCTTTGTTTCCATAGCAAATGCGCTGGAAGTATCGGCTGATTCGTTGCTGATAGATGTAGTAGTACATTCTATTACAGGTGTAACAAACGA
>DSLMC04103__coassemble_4743_pt1 | contig 4289 bp, 3 predicted proteins | sample DSLMC04103__metabat2_low_PE_036 | metagenome-assembled genome bin DSLMC04103
GGGAAAACTGTTTTGTAGTAAAGGAGGAGAAATTGAAGAAACATCTTATTAAAACAGAAAATTACAAATATGTGTTTAGTCCGTATGAGAATCCCATTGCATATGTTGAGTCGGGAGATATGCTGGAAATCTATACAGAAGATGCTTTTGTGGGCAGGCTGGACAGGGAAGATAAAAATCCGGAAACAGTTGCGCCTTTTTGTAATCCACAAACGGGACCGATATATATAAATGGGGCAGAGCCCGGAGATACATTAAAAATTAATATTCATAAAATAGAACCTGTACGAGACTGGGGAGTAAGTTGTATTCAAGGCCATTTTGGTGCGCTTGGCGGAACACATACAACAAGGATATTAAATAAACCGTTAAATAATCAGGTTTTTATATATCGGCGTGAGGGAAATCGATATATATATAATGAACGTTTAAAATTTGAATATGATCCTTTTATAGGAACTATAGGAACAGCTCCTGTTTTAGAGGCGATTTCCTCACTGACACCGTTTGCGCAGGGAGGGAATATGGATGTTCCGGATATAAAACCCGGTAATACAATATATCTTCCGGTACAGATTAAGGGGGGCTATCTGTATGTGGGAGATTGTCATGCAAAACAGGGAGAAGGCGAAGCCTGCGGAACCGCTCTGGAAATTGCAGCTAAAGTTAATGTGACGGTTGAGCTGCTGAAAAAGAAAAAAATAGAGTGGCCGAGAATAGAAAATACATCGGAAATAATGTGTGTTGGAAGTGCCCGGCCTATGGAAGATGCGGTGAGAATTGCCTGTTGCGAGATGATTGGATGGATGATGGAGTATGGTTGGACAAAAGCAGAAGCATATCAGGCGATTACAATGGATGCGTCTATGTATATAGGAAATGCGGTGGATAGTGCATATTCCATAGTAGTAAAAATGAAAAAAGAAGTGGTGGAGCGAGGTGGAAGAATATAGAAAATGACTAATATATGCAATGTTTTACAAAAAGAAAAAATACTTCCCGTGATTACTGTTAAAGATCCGCGGAATGCTCATATGATGATAGAAATAATAAAACAGGGGGGGCTTTCTACAGCTGAAATTACATTACGGACAGTTGGTGCGATTGATGCCATAAAAGTGGCGGCTCAAAAGTTCAGGGATATGTGGATTGGCGCTGGAACTGTCCTTAATGAGAAGCAAGCTGAGGCGGCAATATCAGCGGGGGCCAAATTTATTGTGTCTCCAGGATTTTCCGAAAAGATTGCGGAGAAATGCAAAAAAAAAGAAATCCTGTATATTCCTGGTTGTGTGACGGCAAGCGAGATTATGAAAGTTCTGGATCACCGTCTGTCTGTGGTTAAATTTTTTCCCGCAGAAAAAAGCGGAGGACCAGATATATTGCGTTCTTACTTTTCTGTTTTTCCACAGGTGTCTTTTATTCCGACAGGTGGAATTGATTCTCATAACATTAAGTCATATTTAAATTTGGAGAATGTTCTGGCATGCGGAGGAACTTGGATTATTCAGGAAAAAGACCTAAATCATTATGAAAAAACAGAATATATAAATAAAATAAGAACTGAAAGTGCGTCAATTATAACTGAAGATGGATAAAGGCGGTGAAGGAGAATTTGAAATTTAATGTGGTGAAATCGGCAGAAGTTATTACTATAGGGGAACCAATGGCGGTGTATATTTCGGAATATCCGGGGCAGTTGAAGGATGTAAATAAATATTACCGTGGAATTGCTGGAGCCGAATTAAATGTTGCAGTGGGATTGTCCAGATTAAATCATAGCGTAAGGTATCTTACTAAATTGGGAAAAGACCCATATGGGGAAATGATCTTTGATTTTTTGCAGAAAGAGAGGATTATCACAGATGGGGTTCTTTGGGATAGTGATAGATTAACAGGTTCATATTTAAAGTCTAAAGTTATAAATGGAGACCCGGATATTTTTTATTTTAGAAAGGATTCCGCGGCTTCCACATATTGTCCAGAGGATATAAAAAGAGATTATCTAAGAGGAAAGATTTTACATATTACAGGTATTTCTGCAGGGATTTCTCTTTCTATGAAAAATGCTGTAAAAAAAATAATTAATATGGCAAAAGAAACGGGGTTATTAATTACTTTTGATCCTAATTTGAGAAAAACCTTATGGAAATCTCCAAAAGAAATGACAGATACTATTAATGAGTTAGCGATACAAAGTGACATTATTATGCCGGGAATTGAAGAAGCCAGAATATTAACGGGTGAAACTGAAATCAGAAAAATGGCAAAGTTTTATTTAGATAAAGGTGTAAAAACGGTTATTATAAAAACAGGGAAAAGAGGCGCTTGTCTTTTCGATTCTAAAACAGAAAAAGAAATTGGCGGATTTCAAATAGAAAATATAGTAGATACAGTGGGTGCCGGAGATGCTTTTGCCGCCGGAGTAATCAGTGGGATACTGGAAGGGATGGATATGGAGAATGCTGTATTAAGAGGAAACGCAATGGGTGCGATTATAGTTTCATCTCCAGGAGATAATGATGGTTTGCCAGAGAGGCAAGATTTGTATCAATTTATGAATCAATTTCATTCATAGCTTATTGCCTTGTGTACATTAACATTAAGGAAAGAACAAATAAAAGGACGGACGTCTGGAGATGTCTGTCCTTTATCAATATCGAAAAATACAGGAATTATTTCAGTTTACATATTGCGGGAAATGCCGCGGGCAGGTATAATATTTCCCAGAGGCGGATGCCTTATTCAAACAAAATTCTATTGGAGGGTTTGTTATGTTAGTTGATACCAAAGCAAAAGTTGGCGTATTTTCTATCGCTTTAGGCGCTTATCTTCCCCAGTTTCCGTCATTGGTACCGGAATTCCAGTCTCAGTACGAGGCGTTCAAGAAAACTCTTCCGGATACCGTTGAGATCATTGACGGCGGAATGGTTACCACCAAGGAGCAGTCCCAGGCAGCTGGAGATCTTTTCCGCGCGGCAGACGTTGACCTTGTATTCCTTCAGCTTCTGACCTACGCTACATCCTACAACATGCTTCCCGCAGTGAAGGATCTGGATGTGCCGGTAGTTCTTGTAAATATTCAGAAACTGAAAGCTCTTGACTACGACCACACAGATATCGCTACCTGGCTCGGCGAAGGCTATGCCTGCGGAGCTGTAGGCGAGATGGTTGCCGATCTGGAGAGATACGGCAAGAGACATGCGGTTATCACCGGCGTTGTAGAGGGCGGGGATCCCGGAGTTCAGGCGGAGATCGAAGACTGGTGCCGCGCGGCTCAGGTAAGAAGAAGATTCCGCGATACCAATATCGCGCAGATCGGAAGACCGTATCCGGGTATGATGGACCTTTATATCGACGAGTCCAACCTGTACAGAAGAATGCATCTTTACACCAAGCAGTTCGACTGGGAAAAGATGTGGGCTATCGCTGACGATATTACAGATGAGGACGCGATCCGCGCGAAAGCACAGGATATCCTCGACACCTTCGATATCGAGGGCGGCGGAAGCATCGAAGAAGTATGGGAAATGGCAAAATATGTCGTGGCTTTTGAGAAATGGGTTAAGGACGAGAAACTCGGCCTGATTGCTTCTCATTACGACGGATTCGCACAGGGCAAGGCAGGCGTTCTTGACAGTATGCTGATCCCGGCGTTCTCCATGCTGATCAAACAGGGTACAGCCTGCGCGGTAGAGGGAGATATCAAGGTTGCCATGGCAATGAGCATCCTGAAGACCATCTCCGGAACAGGTCAGCTGGCGGAGATGTATTCTCTTGACTTTAACGACGATATCGCGATCATCGGCCACAGTGGATCCGGCGACGCGGATATTTCCGATAAGAAACCGACCATGAAGATCGTGAAAGTGTTCCACGGCAAGACAGGCGGCGGATATCTGACACAGTTCTATCCGTATACCGGTCCGGTTACATATCTTGCAATCACTCAGGACGGCGACGGACACTTCAAGTTCATCGTGGCTGAGGGCGTAAACGAGGAAGGCCCGATCCTGTCCTTCGGCGATACCAACATGAGAACACGTTTTACCTGCGGCGCAAGAGAGTTCGTAAACCGCTGGAGCGAGTGTGGCCCGACACATCACTTTGCGGCTGCAACAGGAAGACATATCGATACGATCCTTAAGGTTGCGAAGATCTTCAACGTACCGGTTGACATCGTTACAAGATAATATACAGTTGCACAACATTTTGAAAGCCGGCTTCAGAAAGCCGGCTCAGACTGTAGACAAAGTCCCGGCAATTGCCGGGCTTTTCTACATCTACAACCG
>DSLMC04103__coassemble_5242_pt1 | contig 3962 bp, 4 predicted proteins | sample DSLMC04103__metabat2_low_PE_036 | metagenome-assembled genome bin DSLMC04103
ATGACCTGTCATATTGCTGTTTTCCATATCAAATTCCCATCGTCTGTATGGCTCAACAAGCATTACGGTAAAGGTCGTTGAGTAGCCGTCTTTGGTGTATTCAATAAATTGCCTATCGCTGATAACTTCTGTTTTACTCAAGTCACTTCTCCAGGCAGCATAATTTGCAATATCCAAAACCAGTTCCCACACTTTCTGAAGTTCGCCGGGGATCAGCGCTTTTATATTTGAACTCGCCATTTTGCTTTCTCCTTAAATCAGTCGTATTTCTCAATATGCACGGTGGCAATCGCTGACTGATTCGGCTCTCCGGTAATAAGGTCTTGTGGCGCAGGCACAAGCAACATAAATCCGTCCTTGCCATATCTTAATTCATACCCTTGTGCATACGCTTCTTCTACGGAGATGTGCTGAACCTGTCCGATTACCATAGCCGTGATACCCGCACCACATAAATCCTGTATTTCTTTCAAGGTACATTCTATCGTGAGAAACGCTTCGTTAATCGCAGGTGCGTAAATGGTTTTGGCGTTGGAAACAGTAAAGTCTCCTACCGCAAATTCGTCATCGTCCCACTCATTCTGATGGATGGTATTTACCAGCTTGTCGTAGCAGCTTACTGGAAGAAAGTTAATGCAAAAACATTTTTCTCTCTGAATATTGGCATAGGTATGGGTATGCTGATATAAATTTCCCATCACGGCAAAAAAGGCAGTCTTATCTCCGTGAAAACAGCTCCACGAATGAAAGCACACATTTGGTTTTCCGTTTTCTTTCCAGGTAGTAACTGCAAACAAAACAGTCGGTATTCCTGCCGTTACTTCAAAATGGGAAAACAAATCACAATCTAACTTTATTATATATTATTTTTCAGTCCTGCCAACATTTTTCTTTTTATTCCATAAATGCTGTTTGTCTAAAAAGAGCCGGTCTCTCGACCGGCCCCTAAAAAAATATTCAGATTGTTGCTTCTTCACCCAGAAAATCCTTTACACGTTCAAGGCTTATTTTAAGTGTCTCTGCTATCTCGCTCTGTTTGTAGCCTTGTATATACAGACGAAATATATTTCTGTCTGTTTCTATTCCGCGTTCCTCGCCTAATTTTATTCCCTTTTCCCGGCTTTCTGCCACCATCATATCTATCGCTTTGCACATATTGTAATCCTCCTGCCCTACGTCTTTTTTCAGTTCCTTCAATTCTCCGGTCTTTGACATGGACGCGATCATGTCGTATGCGTCCTCTGTCAGGCTGGAGAACTCTTTTGTATTTTCTTCGATAAATTCTGTAAGTTCTTCAGGTTCTGACGCGCGCTGCAAAAATCCGAATACCAGCTTGAGGTCCGTGCGGAAACGTACCGCGTGGGGATATCTCCGTACGTCGATCAGGTGTACCGGATAATCCTCGATCTTCTCCCTCACTTCTTCCGGAAGGGTACTGAGATCCATCATCTCTTTCAGGCCAAGCGGCCCGTCCCACTCCTGCTCGCCGAAATACAGTACTACGCTGAGTACCGGGATCAAATGGTCTTCTCTTCCGAAACCGGAGATGTATTCTGCGCCGCTCAGGTCTTTCTTCCTCTTATGTTCCCGGCGGATCCCGCTCCACTGCTTATCATAGAGCGCCGCGTCTCCGTTCAGCACTTTCAGCGGCATGGCATAGTGGATATCGCTCTGCTCCTCGATGGCAAAGAGCATCACCTGTATGCCGAACCGGACTTTCCGCACCAGATCTTTGGCAACAACACGTACATTGACGATATTATCTTCATCTTTTAGTATGCTCGCCGCTTCGCTGTCCAGCTCTATGATATCTGACGCCGCCACAGCACTGCCGCCTTCAAACAGCTCATTGTTTAGGAGATCGGCGATCCTGTCCGCCGCTCCCAGGTAGATTTTGGACACTACATCCTTTTTACCCATAGTTCCTCCTTTCGTCCGGGAGGAACACTTCTCTTCTGTGACCCTCCCTGCTTTGTTAAATGTTTCGTTGATAGTGGATTTTAAAAGCATAGAGTTTCACAGATTTGAAATAAAAAGATATGTTCTCAGATATGTAGAAAATCGTGTATGCTTTGAAATGATAGTAGCACGTAATGTTCTTTTTGTCAATGAATAATAGAAAGTTACCATTGGATTGGGCGCTTTCATATAATCGTGCATGTCGTAATTCTCCGAAAAAACAATCCAAAAATCTCCTTATATCCACCATTCCGGCGTTAGTTCACTGAGGGTTACAATCTTATGACTGTCATAATCCAGCATAATCTCAATATTTCCATATGTACCCGGCATTAACTGCGTCATAAACTCCCTGCAGGCTCCGCATGGAGGAATAGCTTTTCCGTTGCAGTCCACAGCCATCACACGCTGTATTTCATTCTCGCCATTTGTAATCATACTGAAAATTGCATTCCGCTCGGCACACACTCCCAATGAGCAAGCAGTATCTACGCATACGCCTACATAAATATTGCCCATAGCAGACTCGACCGCAGCAGCAACACCGCCCACTTCAATCAGTGAAGAAATCTTTCTTTTATTTTGAACTTTGCGAGCAGCAATATACATTTTGTCCCATGTTCCATCAAATTGAGCAAAAGCAACTTTCTCTATTTCTCGCACAAAATCTTCTTTTCCATCGCAATAGCCATCAATATCATATGGGAACTTCTGCGCAAGTGTTTTTTTAATTGCAGCATATTCCTCTCGTTCTTTTTCGTGAATACGCATATAATTACGGAACGCAAGGTGCCGCCCTATATTATTCCAATCCTCAGCTTGGAAGATATGAATTTGATGGGTTCGTTCATCTCCGCCTTTGCGAAGATAGCGTCTGTCTGCAATTCCAAACTCGCCAAGATACTCATAGCCAGTTTTAATAAACTCATCTGCAGTATCATCTACTTTTGTAAGACTTTTTACTGCCACCATAATATCAATAATAGGTTTTGCAGCTAATCCCGGCACAGATGTGCTTCCGATATGATAAATTGCAATGCAGTTATCAGCAAGAATTCCCTTAATCAATAAAGATTCTTCTTCATATTTTTTTTGCCACAGTGGATCATAGTCCGTCACAGTAATATGTTGACTCATACTTCACCTCGATAACTTCCAATTTGCCACCATACGACTTAGGATTTATTGTACTCCTGTCAAAATAAAATTCATTAACTGCTCTACATCATCGAAATCATCATAATCCCCGTTTATACCCTCTCGATGATACACAACACCTTTTTTCTCATTTCTCTCTAAACAATCCAGAAGCTTTTCTTCTCCATACTTTTTGACAAACAGGTTAAATGTATATGGTTTAATTTTGCTCAATAATCCTTTTCTGCACTCTTCTTCACACTCATAGCAATGTGTCAGCCCTTTTTCAATCGAACATTTTTTATTCTCACAAGAATCATTATCCGGACAGCCATTTGAGCCACAGCCATTGCAACCTGGATTCTCTGTACATAAACAGCATGCAAGGCCACATCTGGCAATTCCTAATTCCCGTTTCATAAAACCCCTCCTCAACTTCAGATTTACCTGGCAGCCTTGTTTATCCATTCATCAAGAAATTTCATTTGTTCTTCCGTACGAAACCAGTGTTACCCGTTTCTCATCACAGTAAGTGTTACATTAATTATATATTATTTTTCAGTCCTGCCAACATTTTTCTTTCTATTCCTTAAATGCTTTTTGTCTAAAAAGAGCCGGTCACTTGACCGGCCCCTAAAAAAATATTCAGATTGTCGCTTCTTCACCCAGAAAATCCTTTACACGTTCAAGGCTTATTTTCAATTTATCCGCTATCTCCTTCTGCTTATAGCCTTTCATGTACAGACGAAATATATTCCTGCCGATTTCTATTCCACGCGTTTCACCGCGCTCCTCACCACGTTTTTCTCCATCTGCCACCATCATATCTATCGCTTTGCACATATTGTAATCCTCCTGCCCTACGT